>Ga0222427_100137_pt1 | contig 190420 bp, 180 predicted proteins | sample 2B20Ametagenome_FD_182890 | JGI IMG/M metagenome (GOLD analysis project Ga0222427, IMG submission 182890) | Enriched microbial communities from leaf-cutter ant dump, University of Wisconsin, Madison, United States - 2B20A (version 2) | ecosystem: Environmental > Terrestrial > Nest > Insects...
CAGCACCAATCAGCGAAGCCTTGAATTATATACCGGGTTTGTACCAGCACGCAACTCGGAAGAACTTCTTTTCTCCACCCCACTCAGCAAGCCTTTCAGCAAGCTCCGTGCAGCGAAGCCCTCGACTGTAACACGGATTCCAGCGCATCCAAAGAAAGCAGGACCGAGCTCCGGCCACCGCCGATAATTGCGCACCTATGGCACTCATCACCCTACTGGAAGCCCAACTCGCATTCGGGCACGTTGCACTGCTGGACCACGCCGGCTTTTCCCTGGAGGCCGGGGAGCGTGTCGGCCTCATCGGCCGCAATGGCGCGGGCAAGTCATCGCTGCTGAAAATCCTGGGGGGTCTGGCCAAACCCGACGACGGGTCGCTGCAGTTGCAGCAGGGCGTGCGCATTGCGTTCGTGGCGCAGGAGCCATCATTGGACCCCGCAGCCACCATCTTCCAGGCAGCCTCCGAGGGCCTGCGGCGCGTCATTGCGATCCGCGACCAATACCTGTCGGGCGCCGAAGGACTGGACCTGGATGCGCTGCAGTCGGAGATCGAAGCCTACGATGCATGGAACTGGGAGCAGCGCGTCGAGGAAACGCTGCAGCGCCTGCACCTGGACCCGACCGCCGTGGTGGGCACCTTGTCGGGAGGTACGAAGAAGCGCGTCGCACTGGCCCAGGCGCTGGTCGCACGCCCTGACGTACTGCTGCTGGACGAGCCGACCAACCATCTGGATCTCGATTCGATCGAATGGCTGGAGGAGCTGCTGATCGACTTTCCCGGCAGCGTGGTCACCATCACCCACGACCGCGCCTTCCTGGACCGCGTGGCCACCCGCATCGTCGAACTGGACCGCGGCCAACTGCGTTCCTACCCCGGCAATTTCGCGCAGTACCAAATACAGAAGGAGGAGCAGCTGGCCCAGGAAGCCGTGATCGCCGCCAAGGCGGACAAGCTGCTCGCGCAGGAGGAGATCTGGATACGCAAGGGCGTGGAGGCGCGCCGCACGCGCAGCCAGAGCCGCATCACCCGCCTGGAGCAGTTGCGTGCCCGGCGGGAAGCCCGGCGCGACGTGGTGGGCAGCGTGCGCATGGACGTGGCGACCGGCGGCGGGAACGGCTACCAGGGCAAGATCGTGGCCGAGCTGACGGGGGTGAGCAAATCGTTCGGCGACAAGGCCATCGTGCGCAACTTCACGGGCACCATCCTGCGCGGCGACAAGGTCGGGCTGATCGGCCCGAACGGCGCGGGCAAGACGACGCTGCTCAAGATGATTCTCGGCGAGCTCCCGCCGGACAAGGGCACCATCCGCCAGGGCGCCAATTTGCAGGTCGCCTATTTCGACCAGATGCGCCACGCCGTCAACCTGGACGCCACGCTGGAGGATTTCATCAGCCCTGGCAGCGAATGGATCGAGATCGGCAGCCAGCGCAAACACGTCAAGAGCTACCTGAGCGATTTCCTATTCTCCCCGGCCCGGGCACACTCCCCTGTGCGCTCGCTGTCCGGCGGCGAGCGCAACCGGCTGCTGCTGGCCCGATTGTTCGCGCGCCCGGCGAACGTGCTGGTGCTGGACGAGCCCACCAACGACCTGGACATCGATACGCTGGACCTGCTGGAAGAGCTGCTGGAGAACTACGAAGGCACCGTGTTCCTGGTCAGCCATGACCGGACCTTCCTCGACAACGTGGTGACCAGCACCATCGCGTTCGAGGGCGATGGCCTGTGGCGCGAATACGAAGGGGGCGTGCAGGACTGGCTGCTGCAGTCCAAGCGCAGCCGCGCCCTTCAGGCGCCCCCCGCCACGGCCCAGAAGTCGGCCGCGCAGAATATGGATGAAAATGGCCTCCAGCGCCCATCCAGCAAGCGCGAGCAGCTATCAAAAAAGAAGCTCAGCTACAAGGACCAGCGCGAACTCGACCAGTTGCCTGCGCAGATCGCCGCACTGGAGGCCGAGCAGAAGGCCCTGCAGGACGCGCTGGCCGACGGCAGCCTGTTCGGCAGCGACCCCGCCAAGGCCGCCGCCATGACGGTGCGCACCGCCGCCATCGACGAGGAGCTGATGGCGGCGCTGGAGCGCTGGACGGCCCTGTCCGATTGACTAGATGCGGTGGTGCAGCCGGTCCGTGGCCCCGCGCAGGCGCGTGATCAGGGCCGGGGCGATCTGCGTGAGCGGCAGCACCTCGTCCGCCGCGCCATGGGCGATGGCCTCGCGAGGCATGCCGAACACGATGCAGGTGGCTTCGTCCTGCACGTAGTTGTAGCTGCCCGCGTCCTTCATCTCGCGCATGGCGGCGGCGCCGTCGTTGCCCATGCCGGTGAGCATGATGCCGAAGGCATTGCGCCCCACCACGGCGGCGGCGGACTTGAACAGCACCTCGACGGAAGGCTTGTGGCGGTTCACCGGCGGGCCGTCGTCCACCACGGCCACGTAGTTGGCGCCGCTGCGCGCCACGTGGAACTGCGTGCCGCCGGGGGCGATGTAGGCGTGGCCGGGCAGGATGCGCTCGCCGTTCACGGCCTCCTTCACGGTGATCTGGCACAGGCCGTTCAGCCGCGCCGCGAAGCTGGTGGTGAAGCCCGGCGGCATGTGCTGCGTGATGACGATGGCCGGCGAATCCGCCGGCATCTGCACCAGCACTTCCTTGATCGCCTCCGTGCCGCCGGTGGAGGCGCCGATGCAGATCAGCTTTTCCGTGGACAGGCGCCCCAGCAGCGCCGAAGACGGCACAGGGGGCGCAGCGCCGCCGGCGGCCGCTGGTTCGCGCGCGGGCGCGCGGCGGACCTGCGCGACCGCCGCCACGCGGATCTTGTCGACGATCTGGGCCGCCAGTTCGTTGAGGCCGCTGGCCAGGCCGACGCGGGGCTTGGCCACGAAATCGATGGCGCCCAGTTCCAGCGCCTTCATCGTGACTTCCGCGCCGCGTTCCGTCAGCGTGGAGATCATCACCACCGGCATCGGGCGCAGGCGCATCAGGCGGCCCAGGAAGTCGATGCCGTCCATGCGGGGCATTTCGACGTCCAGCGTGATGACATCGGGATTGAGCTCACGGATCATCTCGCGCGCCACCAAGGGATCGTTGGCCGTGCCGATGCACTCCATGTCCCGCTGCCGGTTGATGATCTCCGACAGCAGACTGCGGACCAGCGCCGAATCGTCCACCACGATCACCCGGATTTTCCTGCTCATCAACTCACACCTTCCTCAATCAAAACAGATCCACGGAGCCGCCGGCGGTGGCCTTGGCCACGGTGGCGGCATTGCCCTTGGCCTCCTGGGCCGCCAGGGCTTCGGGATGGGCGTGCGCCAGCCGCTTGACCATGGCCTTGCCGGTGACGGGGAAGAACACCACCTTGCGCGGATAGATGTCCAGCACGTCCTCGGAGACGATGGGAATGCGCTCCGTGTGCAGGTAGTTCAGGACGAAATTGGTGTTGCGCTCCCCAACGTTCATGGTCGTGAAGTTGTGCATGACCTGCGCGCCGCCGAAGATCTTGGCCTGCATGGTTTCGCGGCGCGCGCCCAGCTTGAGCATCTCGTTGATCAGCAATTCCATCGCGTAGGAACCGTAGCGCCCCGACGCGTCGGCCACGTCGCCGTCCGGCAGCATGAAATGGTTCATGCCGCCCACGTGCGCGCGGCTGTCCCACAGGCAGGCGGCGATGCACGAGCCCAGCACGGTCATGATGACCAGGCTTTCGTCGGACACGAAATACTCGCCGGGCAGCACCTTCACCGCGTTGTGCTGGAAGTGGTGGTCCAGGTAGAAGAACGACGCCTCGCCGGGCCGGCGGTTGCGCGCCTTGAGCTCCTGCAGCGACGATTCCCGCGCCGGCCCGGCCCCGGCGGCATAGATGTCCGCGCTCAGGGGGGCGATGCGGGGAGCGCGGCGCCGCTCGGGCGTGCCGCCGCTGGCAGCGGCCAGGAAGGGGGAGGATCCGGCTTGAATGTTGGTCATGGTGCTTGGATAGCGGGACGGCATGGACAGGTCAGCGGCGCTCATACACTGTCTTGCCGCGCAGCGTGAACAGATCCCGGGATTCGCTGAAGTTCTCGGCATGCCCCACGAACAGCATGCCGCCGGGCTTGAGGACCCGGTGGATTCTTTCGAGCACGCGCCGCTGCGTGGGGGCGTCGAAATAGATCATCACGTTGCGGCAGAAAACCACGTCGAAGGGCTCCCGGAACGGCCAGTCGTCCCGGATCAGGTTCACGCTCATGAAGTCGATGGCGCGCCGCAACTCCGGCTTGGCGCGCACCATGCCGGCATTGCCGCCCTTGCCGCGCAGGAAGAATTTCTGCAGGCGCTCCGGGCTCAGGCCCTTGAGGCTGTCCAGGCGGTACACCCCCTGCGCCGCCGTGGCCAGCACGCGCGAATCGATGTCGCTGGCCGTGAGCTTGAACGATGCATTCGCCCCCAGCGCCTCGAACGCGGTCATGACGATCGAGTAAGGCTCCTCGCCCGTGGATGCCGCGTTGCACCAGACCCGCCAGTTGGTCGCCGGCTTGGAGCGCAGGTGCGCGGCGAAGATCTCGAAGTGGTGCTGCTCCCGGAAGAAGGCCGTGAGGTTGGTGGTGAGCGCGTTGATGAATTCCTGCCACTCGGGGCCGTCGTGCGTCTCCAGCCAGCCCAGGTAGTCGTGGAAGCTGGTGTACCCCGTGTCGCGCAGCCGCCGCGACAGGCGGCTGTAGACCATGGCATGCTTGCCGTCGTGCAGGCTGATGCCGGCGCGCTGGTAGATCAGCGCCTGCACCCGCGCGAAGTCGGCATTGGTCCAGACGAATTCCCGCCCCTGCGCCAGGGGGCCCGTGGGCGCCGCGGCGGCCGCTGCTGCGTAGGCGGGCTCACTCCGGGCGCCGGCGGATCGGGCAGATGGTGATGCGCTGGAGGGTTGGGCCATATGGGTCGTCCGACGAAAGTCCTGTTCGCTCCAAGAGATCTGCAAGCCGCGCCGGCGACCCGGCATGCGCCCGGTCACCGCCATTTGGCGGTGGTACTACCTGCCTATTCGTTCGCGGACACCAGCCCCATGTCCACGCCCGACATGAGCTTCTCGATGTCGAGCAGGATCAGCATGCGTTCACCCACCGAGCCCAGGCCCAGGATGCAGCTCGCATCGATGGCGCTCTCGATGTCGGGGGCGGAGCGGATGCTCTCGGGTGTGAGTTCCATCACGTCGCTCACCGAGTCCACCACGATCCCCACCACCCGGTTGCGCAGGTTGAGGATGATGACCACGGTGAAGCTGTTGTAGTCCGCCTGCGCACAGTTGAACTTGATGCGCATGTCCACGATGGGGACGATGGTGCCGCGCAGGTTGACCACGCCCTTGATGAAGCTGGGCGCGTTCGCGATCCGCGTGGGCGGCTCGTAGCCACGGATTTCCTGCACCTTCAGGATGTCGATGCCGTACTCTTCCTGGTCGAGGCGGAACGTCAGGTATTCCCGCGTTCCGGTGGGCACCGCTTCTGCTGCTTTCCCTATCACGCTCATGGCGCATTCTCCTTTCTTGGGAGCGCCGGCCCCGCAGGCCCGGCCGCTCGTATCACTTGAACTGGCCCATCGTCAATGGCGCGCCCTGCGCACCAGCCCGCCGGTATCCAGGATGAGGGCCACCGTGCCGTCGCCCAGGATGGTGGCGCCCGACACATTGGGCACCTTGCGGTAGTTCGACTCCAGGTTCTTGACCACCACCTGGTGCTGTCCCAGGAGTTCATCCACCAGCAGCGCGACGCGGCTGCCGTCGGCCTCCACGACCACCATGATGTTGCTGGACTTGCTGGAGTCGAAGCGCGGCACCTGGAAGATCTTCTCCAGCGCGATCACGGGCATGTATTCGTCGCGGACCTTGACCAGCTGCGAGCCCTGGGCCACCGTGCTCACGTCGTTGGCGTTGACCTGGAAGGATTCCACCACCGACGACAGCGGCAGGATGTAGACCTCGTCGCTCACGCCCACCGACATGCCGTCCATGATGGCCAGCGTCAGCGGCAGGCGCACGGAGACCTTCATGCCGTAGCCCTCGGCGGAATCGATCTCCACCGTGCCGTTGAGGGCCGCGATGTTGCGCTTGACCACGTCCATGCCCACGCCGCGGCCGGACACGTCGGTCACCTGCTCCGCCGTGGAGAAGCCCGGCGCGAAGATGAGCTGCCAGACATCGGCATCGCTCATCTGGTCCGACACGTCCAGTCCGCGTTCCCGCGCCTTGGAGAGGATCTTCTCGCGCGAGAGCCCCTTGCCGTCGTCGCGCACCTCGATCACGATGGAGCCGCCCTGGTGCGCGGCCGACAGCGTGATGGTGCCGTGCTCCGGCTTGCCCTTGGCCAGCCGCTCCGCGGGCATCTCGATGCCGTGGTCGCAGCTGTTGCGCACCAGGTGGGTCAGCGGGTCGGTGATCTTTTCCACCAGGCCCTTGTCGAGTTCGGTGGCTTCGCCCAGGGTCACCATATCCACCTTCTTGCCCAGCTTGTTGGCCAGGTCGCGCAGCATGCGCGGGAAGCGGCTGAACACGATGGACATGGGGATCATGCGGATCGACATGACCGATTCCTGCAAATCGCGCGTGTTGCGGTCCAGGTCGGCCAGGCCGGCCAGCAGCTGCTGGTAGGCGCCGGCGTCCAGCCCGCGGCTGTTCTGCGCGAGCATGGCCTGCGTGATGACCAGTTCGCCGACCAGGTTGATGAGCTGGTCGACCTTCTTCACGTCCACGCGGATGGTAGTGGACTCCATCTGCGCCTGGGTGGCGGCCCGTGGCTCGGCGGCCTTCGGAGCTGCCCGCGCAGGGGCCTGCGCGGGCGCGGCCTGCGGCGCGGGCGTCGATCCAGGCGCGCCGGGCGCATCGTTGAAGAAGCCGTACACCTCGCCGCCCGCGGCCGCGGGGGGGGCGGTCTCTTCGACCGCGCCGCCGCCCGCCTCGCGGATCAGCACCTGCTCCTTGGCGACATGGAAGGCGAACAGGTCGAGCAGGTCGTCGTTGGTGGAGCTGGTTTCCACTCCGAACAGCCGCGTGTTGGGCTGGCTGGCGGGCAGGTCGCGGATGGAGCCCAGGCCCGGAATGTCGCGGAACAGGTCCTTGATGGCGTCGGCCAGTTCCAGCCGCTCCAGGGGGCCGATCTGGATTTCGAGCGAGCGCGCCACGCCGGGGGCGGACGGCTTGGGCATGGCGGACGCCGCCGCAGGAGCGGGTGCCGGCGGGGGAGGGGGCGGAGGGGGCGGGGCTGCCACGGCGGGCGCCTCGGCCTCGCCGGGCACCAGCCCGGCCGCCAGGTCGCTGATGCGGCGCACCAGCGAGGCGGTGGAAACGGCTTCGCCCTGCCCGCCCGCCTGGTGGCGCGCCAGCAGGCTGCGCGAGGCGTCGGCGGATTCGAGCAGCACGTCCACCATCTGCGGGATGGGCTGCAGCTCGTGGCGGCGCAGCCGGTCCAGCAGCGATTCCATCTGGTGCGTCAGCTCCGCCACGTCGGAGAAGCCGAAGGTGGCCGAGCCGCCCTTGATCGAGTGCGCGCAGCGGAAGATGCCGTTGAGTTCCTCGTCGTTGGCGCTGCTCAGGTCCAGGTCGAGCAGCATCTGCTCCATCTGGTCGAGGTTCTCGCCGGCTTCCTCGAAAAAGATCTGGTAGAACTGGCTCAGGTCGAAGTCAGCGCCTGCGCCCGATCCTTCTTGGTAGGTTTCCGCCATCGTAGGCTCCTGCTGTGTACTCGGGGCATCCGCTCAGCGGATCACCTTCTGGATGACTTCGATCAGGCGGTTGGGGTCGAAGGGCTTGACCAGCCAGCCCGTGGCCCCCGCGGTGCGGCCCGCCTGCTTCATCTGATCGCTGGACTCGGTGGTCAGGATCAGGATGGGAATGGTCTTGAACTTGGGGTTCTCGCGCAGCTTGCGGGTCAACCCGATGCCGTCCAGGCGCGGCATGTTCTGGTCGGCCAGCACGAGGTGGATGTCATGACTCTCGGCCTTTTCCAAGGCATCCTGCCCGTCCACTGCCTCCACCACGTGATAGCCGGCACCGGTGAGGGTGAACGACACCATTTTCCGCATGGAAGGTGAATCATCTACGGCAAGGATCGATTGCATGTATGGCTCCAAAACTGGCTTGAATATATACAGATAGTTAGGCTGGAACGGCTTGACTCAGAACAGGTCCACGGACCCGGCGTCCATCTCGCTCTGCGTCACGGGGTTGGGGCGGTCCGGCGCCATCTCGGCGAAGGGCGCGGCCTCCTCCCCCTCTTCATGGCCCATGGCCTCCGAGGCCAGCCGGAAGGCGCAGCCCTGCAGCACCTTGGTGGTGTGCCAGATGAGCTGCGAAGCCATGTCCTGGAACTGCAGCTCGGTCACCGCGCTGCGCAGTGCCGCGCGGGCCGCCACCAGTTCGGGGGAATTGGCGACGGCGTCGTCGGTCAGCACGGCGTTGGCCTCCCCAAAGCGCTCCAGGAGGTTGTCGGTGGCATGGCTGAGCAGTCCTTCCAGCCGGTGCAGGTCGTGCATGACGACGAGCAACGAGTCCTGCAACTCCGCCGCCACCATGACGGGAACCTGGACAGCAGGTCCTCCAGACGTCGTCAGCGTAGATTGCATCGTTTCTCCATCGCAGCCAGCAGCAGCACAGCACGCAAAAACACAGGACTACGATGCACGCACGAACGGCTCCAGGCCCACGCGTGCACCGCGGCGTTAGCGCCCATTGGACGCGTACGCGGAAACCGCCCCAATCGGACAAACACCCTTGTTTGTTCCAATTTGTATCCTATGATAGCGCCCCTATGGTCACCATAGCACCAGACCAGACCCTGAGCATCCTGCATCTTGAAGATTCACTGGCGGATCATGAGCTGACCGCACGGACTTTGCAGCGATCGGGCCTGCGGTGCCACCTCCAGCAGGTGGACACACTGCCGGAATTCCAGCGGCTGACCGACCTGCAGTCGTTCGACATCATCCTGGCAGATTACCGGCTGCCCGGCTTCACCGCACTGGATGCCTGGGCCCATGTGGCGCAAAAGCCGCAGCACCCGCCGTTCGTGCTGCTGTCCGGCGCCATCGGCGAGGCGGCGGCCGTGGACGCCATGCACCTGGGCTTCGCCGACTACCTGCTCAAGGACGACCTGCCGCGCCTGCCCCACGTGATCGCCCGCGCCCTGGAGGTGCACGAGGCCCGCCGGGCGCGCGAGCAGGCCGTGGCGGAGCTCGCGGCCTCCGAGCGGCGGCTGGCCGACCTCACGGAGCACCTGCAGACCTCCATCGAGCAGGAACGCGCCGCCATCGCCCGCGAGATCCACGACGACATCGGCGGCGCCCTCACGGCGGTGCGCTTCGATGTGGCGTGGATCGGACGCCACAGCGCCGACCCCGCCCTGCAGGAGCACGCCGCCTCGGCGGCCGAGATGCTGCAGCACGCCATCGGCGCCAGCCAGCGCATCATGATGAACCTGCGCCCGCCCGTCCTGGAGCAGGGGCTGGTGGCCGCCGTGCAGTGGCTGGCCGACGGGTTCCAGCGCCGCACCGGCGTGCCCACGCGCGTGGTGAGCAGCAGCGAGGCCATTGCCGCGGCGGCCGACGTGCAGCTGGTGGCCTACCGCACGGCGCAGGAGGCGCTGACCAACGTCGCCAAGCACGCGCAGCCGGCCAAAGTGCAGATCGAGCTGTCCGACCGCGAGGGCGTGCTGACGCTGGAGGTGGCCGACGACGGCCGGGGCATCGCGCCCGAGATGCTGGACAAGCCCAAGGCCTTCGGCCTCCGGGGCCTGCACGAGCGGGCGCGCACCGTGGGTGGCTGGCTGGACATCAGCAGCCGGCCGGGCCGAGGCACTTCGGTGATCCTGTCGGTGCCGCTACCATTGGCGGCACCACCACCACCCCCAGGAGACGCATAGTGATCCACGTGGTCTTGTGCGACGACCACGCCGTGCTGCGGCGCGGCATCCGCGACACGCTGGCCGACGCGCCCGACATCCAGGTGACCGGCGAAGCCGGCGGCTACTCCGAGCTGCGCGAGGTGCTGCGCACCGCCGCCTGCGACGTGCTGCTGCTGGACCTGAACATGCCCGGCCGCAGCGGCCTGGAGGTGCTGGCCAGCCTGCGCGAGACGCACTCCGCCATCAAGGTGCTGGTGGTCTCCATGTACCCCGAGGACCAGTACGCGCTGCGCTGCCTGAAGGCCGGCGCCCAGGGCTACGCCAACAAGGCGGGCGACCCGGTGGAACTGATCGCCGCCGTGCGCACCGTCATGCAGGGGCGCAAGTACCTCACGGCCGAGGTGGCGCAGATGCTGGCCGACAGCCTGGCACAGCCCACGCCCGAGGCGCCGCACGCGGCGCTGTCCGAGCGGGAGCTGCAGACCCTGGTCAAGATCGCCTCGGGCCGGCGACTGTCGGACATCGCCGAGGAGCTGATGCTCAGCCCCAAGACCGTGAGCGTGTACCGCTCGCGGGTGCTGGAAAAGCTCAAGCTCTCCAACAACGCCGAACTCACGGTGTACGCCATCCGCAACCAATTGGTATGAAAATCATAGCTGCTTGCGCTTATCAATAGCTATTTTCGGATAGTTTTCATATTGAAAACCAATAGAGACAAGCGCAAGCAGCTATTGTTTTTGCAGCTTCAGGGCCGCACCCCGAAGATGTCCATCGCCTGCTGCAGCAGCGTCATCATGGGCTGCTCCAGCATGGGCAGCGTGGCCGTGATGCCCAGCAGGCCCACGGTCAGCGTGACCGGGAAGCCCACGGAATAGATGTTCATCTGCGGCGCCACGCGCGAGATGATGCCCAGCGTGAGGTTGACGAACAGCAGCAGCCCGATCATGGGCAGCGCGATCCACAGCGCGCTGGAGAACAGCGACCCGCCCAGCTCGTACAGCCGCATCTGCGACAGCGCCTGCAGGAAGTTGCCGTCCACCGGAAAGCGGTCGAAGCTCTTGACCACGGCCATCAGGATCAGCAGGTGGCCGTTGATGACCACGAACAGCAGCATGGACATGTAGCTGAAGAACCGCGCCACCGCGCTGACCTGCGCGTTGGAGGCCGGGTCGAAGAAGGACGCGAAGTTCAGCCCCATCTGCAGACCGATGAACTCGCCGGCCATCTCCACCGCCGTGAACACCAGCCGCACCGCGAACCCGATGGCCATGCCCACCGCCACCTGCTGCGCCACCGCGCCCAGCGCCTCGCGGCCGTTGACGCTGATGACCGGCGGGTCCACGAGCACGCCCTGGGCGCACAGCGCCACCAGGAAGGCCAGGCCGATCTTCACGCGCATGGGAATGGAGCGCATGGAGAACACCGGCGCCACCGAGAACACCGCCAGCACGCGCAGGAAGGGCCACAGGATGGGGGACAGCCACCCCATCAGCTGGGCCTCGGTGAAGGTGATCACATCCGTGGCACGCGCGCTAGCCGATCATCGAGGGAATGGACTCGATGGTGCGGCGGATGAAGTCCACCAGCGTGCTCAGCATCCACGGCCCCGCGATGGCGAAGACCACCATCGCGGCGATCAGCTTGGGCACGAAGGCCAGCGTGGCCTCGTGGATCTGCGTGACGGCCTGGAAGATGCTCACGACCAGGCCCACGGCCATGACCACGCCGAGCACGGGCATGGCGATCATCAGCAGCAGCGTCAGGGCGTCGCGCCCCAGGGTCAGCACCATTTGCGAAGTCATCGCAGGCTCCTTCAGGTCACAAAGCTGGCGGCCAGCGAGCCGATGAGCAGGTTCCAGCCGTCCGCCAGCACGAACAGCATGAGCTTGAACGGGAGCGCCACCAGCACCGGCGACAGCATCATCATGCCCAGCGACATGAGGATGCTGGACACCACCATGTCGATCACCAGGAACGGGATGAAGATCATGAAGCCGATCTGGAACGCCGACTTGAGCTCGCTGGTCACGAAGGCGGGCACCAGCACGCGCAGCGGCGCGGTCTCGGCCGTCACCTGCGGGTCCAGGCGCGCCAGGCGGGAGAACAGGGCGAAGTCGGACTGCCGCGTCTGCTTGAGCATGAAGCTGCGCATGGGCGCATCGGCCTTCTCCAGCGCCTGCTCGAAGCTGATGGCGTTGGTGGTGTAGGGCACGTAGGCTTCCTGGTACACGCGGTCGAACGTCGGCCCCATCACGAAGAAGGTGAGGAACAGCGACAGCCCGATGACGACCTGGTTGGGCGGCGCCTGCTGCGTGCCCAGCGCCTGGCGCAGCAGCGACAGCACGATCACGATGCGCGTGAAGCCCGTCATCATGAGCAGCACGGCCGGAAGGAACGACAGCGCGGTGAAGAACAGCAGCGTTTGGATCGGCACCGAATAGCTGGTGCCGGACGGGCCGTTGGCCACCATCAGCGGCAGCGACCCGGCGGCCGCCTGGGCCCAGGCCGGCGCCTGCGCGCCGAGCCCGAGCGCGGCCAGCAGGGCCAGGCGCAGCCACGGGGTTCGCTCACGCATGGGAACGTCCCGCAGCAGGGTCGTCCTGCACCGCCGAGGCGATCTCCCGGGCGAACGACGGCGTTGCCGCCGCAGCGGCGGCAGCGGCCTTGGCGGGCTCCGCGGGCAGCACGTGCAGGCAGGTCATCTGCTGCGCCGTGACGCCCAGCACGAGCCAGGTGCGCGCATGCTCCGGTCCCACCTCCACCGTCACCACGCGCTGCTGGGGCCCGACGGCCACCACCGACAGCACGCGGGACGCCGTGCCCGTCGCGGTCTGTCCGGCCGCATGGCGCTGCTGCAGGCGCCGCACCAGCCAGGGCAGGCAGGCCATGGCGCCCACGAAGAGGATCACCACGACCAGGGTCTGGGTCATGCTGCCGCCGCTATCCACGGCTCACTCTGCGCAGGCGCTCGGAGGGCGTCACCACATCGGTCAGCCGGATACCGAACTTGTCGTTCACCACCACCACCTCGCCCTGGGCGATGAGATAGCCGTTCACCAGCACGTCCATGGGTTCGCCGGCGAGCGCGTCCAGCTCCACCACCGAGCCCTGGGCGAGCTGCAGGATGTACTTGATGGGCACCTTGGTGCGCCCCAGCTCCACCGAGAGCTGGACGGGGATGTCCAGCACCATGTTGATGTCGTTGTGCGTGCCGTCCGGCGTGCCCGCGAAGGGGCGCACGGGTTCGCCCGACAAGGGGCCGCCCTGCTCGGCGTCGGCCGGCTTGTCCTCGGTGCGCTTTTGCTCTTCCAGCGCCTCGGCCCAGCCCGCGAACGGGTCCTCGGCGGCGGCGTCCTTGTTGTTGTCGTCTTCAGTTGACATTTTTCTCTCCCAGCCAGCTCATGTCGGCATTGCGCAGGCATTCTTCGATGCGAATGGCGTACTTGGAATTGTGGGTTCCGTACTGGCATTCAAAAATGGGCACTCCGCCGATCGAGGCGCGGATGCGGGGCTCGCGGTCCAGCTCGATGAAGTCGCCGGGCTTCATGGCCAGCAGTTGCTCCACGGTGGCGTCGGCCTTGGCCAGCTCGGCCACCAGGGTCACCTCGGCGGCCTGGATTTCGCGCGAGAGCACCTTCACCCAGCGCCGGTCCACCTCGATGGAGTCGCCCTGCACCGAGGAGTACAGCACGTCGCGGATGGGCTCCAGCGTCGCGTAGGGCATGCACAGGTGGATGGCACCCGACAGGTCGCCGATCTCCAGCTGGAACGCCGTGGACACGACGATCTCGCTGGGCGTGGCGATGTTGGCGAACTGCGGCTGCATCTCCGAGCGCTGGTATTCGAGCTCCAGCGGGTAGATGCCCTGCCAGGCCTTCTTGTACTCGGCGCAGATCACGTCCACCAGGCGGTTGATGACGCGCTGCTCGGTGGGCGAGAAGTCGCGCCCTTCGATGCGCGTCTGGAACTTGCCCACGCCGCCGTACAGCGTGTCGATGATGCCGAACACCAGCGAGGGCTCGCACACGATCAGGCCGCTGCCGCGCAGCGGGCGGATCGCGACGATGTTGAAATTGGTCGGCACCGCCAGCTCGCGCAGGAAGGCGCTGTAGCGCTGCACGGACACCGTGCCCACGGAGATCTCGGGGCTGCGGCGAATGAAGTTGAACAGGCCGATGCGGAAATTGCGCGCGAACCGCTCGTTGACGATTTCCATCGTCGGCATGCGGCCGCGGACGATGCGCTCCTGGCTGGAGATGTCGTAGGTGCGGACGGCGCCGGCCTCGGCCACCTCCTCGACCGACTTCTGGCTCTCGCCGGTGACCCCCTCGAGAAGGGCATCGACTTCTTCCTGCGAAAGAAATGAATCACTCATGACTGGTCCTTGCCCGTGTCACTGGATGATGAAGCTGGAGAAGAGCACTCGGCGCACCGGGTTGCGCTCGGCGCGGCGGCGCGGGCGTTCGTCCGCGTCGTCGCCTTCGTCCTCGCGCGCGGCGGCCCGGGCGCGTTCACGCTCGGTGGGCACCGAGTAGCCCAGCGGGCGCGACACTTCCCGCAGGATGTCGGTGGCCAGCTTTTCCTTGCCCTCGCGCTGCAGCAGCTCGCTGGAATTGCGCTGGGACACCAGCATCAGGATACCGCTGCGGATGGCGGGCATGTATTGCTTGACCTGCTCGGCCGTCTTGGCATCGTCCACCTCCACGGTGATGCCGATCTGCGCGAACCGGTCGCCGCCGGGATCCGCCAGGTTCACCACCATGTTCTCCATGGGCAGGAAGGTCGGTGCCACCTTGGCGGCCTCCTTGCGGGCGGCCGGGGCGGCGCCCTCCTCGTCCCCGTCGGCATGCGAGCGGCTGGCCAGGAACCATGCCGCGCCGCCCCCGCCGAGCACCAGCACGGCCAGCACCAGTCCGATGATGATCAGGAGCTTCTTCTTGCTCTTGTCCGGGGCTGCTGCGGCAGGAGTATTGGCGGCTGACACGATGCGGTTTCCTTGCGGTTGGAAGCAAGCCGCGCCTGCGCGATCAGGGGGCGAGCCAAGTTGGATGGCCCATTATTGGGCGGGGCGGCGCCCCATAATAGCCAGAATAAAAGCCCAAAACCATGGCATTCACCGCGCTCGCCTGCCCGGTGGGGGCAGGCAGGCACTCACACAAAGATATCGACGGCGCGGTCTGCGGAAGCCCCCCCGCGCAGCAGCGACCCCGAACCCGCAGGCACGGCGGACACCACCTGCGCCTGGGGCGCGCCGTCGCGCGGACGCTGGGAATCCGCATTCCCCGCCCCCGCGCCGTTGCCTGCGGAGGTCCCCACCGACATCCCAGAGAGCACCAGCCCCTCGCTGCGCAGAAGCTCGCGCAGCTGCGCCATGCTCTGGTCGAGCAGTTCGCGGGTCTGCGCCTGGTCGCTGCGGAAGGACACATGGGCCTCGTTGCCCGACAGGGACACCGACACTTCCACCGGCTGGCCGTCGCGATTGAGCGTCAGTTCGGCATTCTGGGTCTTCTGGTGGATCCAGTACGCCACCCGGTCGGCGACCTGCTCTTCCGCGCCGGCCTGAGCAGGGTCGGCGAACACGGCGGCGGCGTCGGCGCTGCCGGGCTCCAGGGGCGACTCGGCCACAGCGCCATCAGTCCAGGCGCCTGCCGGCCCTTCGCCGGGGCGGCCACCACCTGCGGACTCGCCACCGCGGGCCGAAGCCACGGCCGCCAGCAGGCCATCGGCCGGCGGCGCGGCAAGTTCCGCGCCCACCGGGCCGATGCCCCCCCCGGCCGTGCGTTCCACCGCTGCGCCGGACATGGCGCGCTCACCCGCGACCTGCGCGGCAACCGCCACCGTCGCAACATGCGTCTGGGCCAGGGAATGCCGGGCCGTATCGGCGACGCCGGCGCGGCCCACGGTGGAGGTCTCACCGGAATCCGCACGCTGGGCCAGCGCGCTGTGCATGCGCGAGAAGGCACGCCCGAACCCGGAAACCGTCCCCTGGGGCAACGGCCCGCCCTGGGTGTCCACAGAGGTATCGAGCACCGCCGTCTCGGCCACCAGGCCTTGGAGCACGCCGTCCACACCGGCCAGGACGTCCGGGATAGCACGGGCCCCCAAGCCGTCACCGGGCAGCGCCGGCCCCGCACCAACGGCGGGCCGGCCATCGGCCGCGGGCGCCAGCAGGCCCTGCCAGGCGGCGAGCGCGGCAGTGTCCTGGGCCGCAGCGCCGGGCATCAGCGCAGCCTGACCCTCCAGTTCGGGCTCCACCGGCGCCAGCAGCACCGCCCCGTCCTGGCCCTCTTGCGGTGCCTCGCCGCCCAGCGCAGCCAGCAAGGCGAGAAACCCCCCCGCCGCGCCCGCGGCTTCGTTGCCCGCAGTGTCCTGCGCCGCCGGCTTGCCGCGCGCGGCGTGGGCCGGCTGCGTTCCCTGGGAGGAGGAAATTCTTGCTTGTTCCATGGTCAGTGCTCCTGGCCTGCGTTGCGGTATTGCAGCGCGGCGCGCTCATCGGTTTGCTTCTGTTCTCTTCGCATCTGCGCCAGTTCCAGCTCCTGACGGCGCTTGTCCACCACCTTGCGCAGGCTGGCCAGGCGCAGTTCGGCCTGCAGCAGCGCCTGCCGGGCTGCCTCCACCCGGTGGGCGTGGTCCCCCACCACGCCGGTCTGGATGCCGGCCGCGTGGCCCAGCCGGTTCATGAACTGGTAGTGGTGGTACATCACCTCGGGCTTCATCGCCGTGTCGGCCTTGACGCCCCAGCGCGCCTCGGTTTCGCGGGCATAGCCTTCCAGCTGCTCCAGTTGGGCCTGCGCGGCCTGCTGCGCTGCATGGGTGTCCTGCAGCGCCCTGCGCGCCTCGTCCCGCTTGCGGGATGCGGCTTCGACGGCAACGGCAAGTGCGTTCAGGCTGGACATGGGTTACTGCTCCAGCACCGCGGCCATGTCCGCGACGCTCTGCTCCATGGAGGCCGCCTCGAACATGTCCTGCTGCAGGAAGGCCGCCATCTGCGGCTGCAGCCGGATGGCTTCGTCGAGCAGCGGGTCCGAGCCGCTCATGTATGCGCCCACCTGCACCAGGTCGCGGCTCTTCTGATAGCGCGAGTACACGGCGCGAAAGCGCCGCGCCAGGTCGAAGTGGCCGCGCTCGACCACGTTGTGCATCACGCGTGAGGCCGACTGCTCGATGTCGATGGCCGGGAAGTGCCCCGTCTCCGCCAGCGCGCGCGACAGCACGATGTGCCCGTCCAGGATGGCGCGCGCCGCGTCGGCGATGGGGTCCTGCTGGTCGTCGCCTTCCGACAGCACGGTGTAGAAGGCGGTGATGGAGCCCACGCCGTGCAGGCCGTTGCCGCTGCGCTCCACCAGCGCGGGCAGCTTGGCGAAGCAGCTCGGCGGGTAGCCCTTGGTGGCAGGCGGCTCGCCGATGGCCAGCGCGATCTCGCGCTGGGCCATGGCATAGCGGGTGAGCGAATCCATGAGCAGCAGCACGTGCTTGCCCTTGTCGCGGAAATGCTCGGCCACCGCCGTGGCGTAGGCGGCGCCCTGCATGCGCAGGAGTGGCGGTGCGTCGGCGGGCGCCGCCACCACCACCGAGCGGGCACGGCCGTCCTCGCCCAGGATGTCCTCGACGAATTCCTTGACCTCCCGGCCCCGCTCGCCGATGAGGCCGACCACGATCACGTCCGCGCGCGTGTAGCGCGCCATCATGCCCAGCAGCACGCTCTTGCCCACGCCCGAGCCCGCGAACAGGCCCAGGCGCTGGCCGCGCCCCACGGTGAGCAGGGCATTGATGGCGCGCACCCCCGTGTCCAGCGATTCGCGCACGGGGTCGCGGTCCATGGCGTTGATCTGGCGGCGCCCCATGGGTTCGGCGACCACGTCCTGCACCGGCCCGCCATGGTCCAGCGGCAGGCCCTGCGCATCGACCACCCGGCCCAGCAGGCCGTCGCCCATGGGCAGGCGCAGCACGCCGGCGCGCTGGATGGGCCGGGGCGGCTCGCCCAGCCGGGGCATGGGGATATAGGGAGCGGCCGGCACCACGCTGGCGCCACTGGACAGGCCGTGGATATCGCCCGCCGGCATCAGGAACGCCCGGTCGGCGGAGAAGCCCACCACCTCGGCCAGCACCGGCACCTTTTCGGATTCGCGCCCCGGCATCTGCACCATGCACTGCGAGCCCACGGGCACGCGGATGCCCACGGCCTCCAGCACCAGGCCGGTCAGGCGCGTGAGCGTGCCGCGCGTCTCCAGCGGAGCGCCCTCGGCCACGCGCTCGCGCGCCTCGTCGATGAGCCGCGTCCAGGCGGAAGGGGCTTCAACGCTCATCGCCTCCACCTTCCTTTTCGCCATCGTCCCAGGGCGACTGCAACCCCAGCGCGGCGATGGCGCGCTGCCAGCGCTTGTCCAGGCTGCCATCCACCACGGTGCCGGCGGATTCCACGAGGCAGCCGCCCGGCGCCACGGCCGCATCGGCGATCCATTTCACATCCGAGGTCTTCACGCCCGGGGCGCCCAGCTCTTCGCGCAGCGGCTGCGCCATGGCCTCCATGTCGGCGGGGTTCAGGCGCACCGTCGCCGGGCGGCCTTCCGCCACCAGCATGCCCACGGCCTCGCGCACGATGGGCTGCAGGGCGTTGGGGTTGACCGACAGCTCCTGGCGCACCACTTGGCGCGCGATGTCGCAGGCCAGCTCCAGCAGCTGCTGGGCCATGGTCTGCTGCATGTCGATCAGGTTCGCATCCAGCGTCTGCAGCACGCCCTGCAGGCGCTGGGCGGCTTCGCGCCCCTGGCCGGCAATGTATTCGTCCATGCGCTGCTGCCATTCGAGCGCGGTCTGCTCGCGCCCGTGGGCCAGGCCCTCGGCATAGCCGTCGTCGCTGGCCCGCTGGATCGCCGCCAGCCGGTCGGCCTCCTGCTGCGCGAGCAGTTCTTCATCGACTTCCTGGGCGGGCAGCTCGGGCACGGGCTCCGGCTCGACCAGGCCAGAGCCGTCCACCGCGCCGAATTTCCACTGCGTGACGTCGCCCACCTCCTCGCGGGGGATGAAGCGCGAGTAGGCGCGGTTGTAGCCGCCCGAATTAGACGAAGGCATCATCACCGCCGCTTCCGATCACGATCTGGCCTTCGTCGGACAGGCGACGCACGGTCTTGAGGATTTCCTTCTGCTGCGCCTCGACCTCGGACAGCCGCATCGGGCCGCGCGATTCGAGGTCTTCGCGCAGCGCCTCGGCGGCGCGCGTGGACATGTTGGACAGGAATTTCTCGCGCAGCTCGGGCACCGCACCCTTGAGGGCCACGATGAGGGTTTCGGACGCCACTTCCTTGAGCACCGTCTGGATGGCCCGGTCGTCGAGCTTGAGCACGTCCTCGAACACGAACATCTTGTCCATGATCTTCTGGGCCAGCTCCGGGTCGTAGCCGCGGATGGACTCCAGCACCACCGTGTCCATGTTGCCGCCCAGCATGTTGATGATTTCCGCCGCGGCCTTGACGCCGCCCAGCGAGCTCTTGCGGATCTTGTCGCCGCCGGCCAGCACCTTGAACAGCACTTCGTTCAGGTCCTTGAGCGCCGTGGGCTGGATGCCCTCCAGCGTGGCCACGCGCAGCAGGATCTCGCTGCGCTGGCGGTCCGTCAGGTGCATGAGGATGCCCGAGGCCTGGTCGGCGTCCAGGTGCACCAGGATGGCCGCCACGATCTGCGGGTGCTCGTTGCGCAGCAGCTCGGCCACCGACAGCGGGTCCATCCACTTGAGGCTTTCGATGCCCGATACGTCGCCGCCCTGCAGGATGCGGTCGATCAGCAGGCCCGCCTTGTCCTCGCCCAGGGCGCGCTTGAGCACGGCGCGCACGTAGTTGCCGGTGTCGGACACCAGCAGGCTCTGCGCGGCGGCGGCGCCGGAGAATTTGTTGATGACCTCGTCCACCTTCTCGCGCGAGACGGTGCGCATGCGCGCGATGGTCTCGCCGAGCTTCTGCACCTCCTTGGGCGAGAAGTGCTTGAATACCTCGGCCGCCTCTTCCTCGCCGAGGGACATCAGCATGATGGCGGCATCGTTGAGTCCTTGCTCGTCCATGGTCGTATTCCGGTGTCAAAGGGCGCTGTCGCCGTTCAGCCAGCCCTTCAGGATGTTGGCCACGGCCACAGGGTTCTCCTTGGCCAGCACCCGCGCCTCTTCCAGGCGCAGCTGCTCTGGCGTGGCCGGCAGCGTCTCGTCCTTCCTGGAGGCCATGGGCAGCGCCGGGCGCTCGGGGGTCTCGGCTTCCAGCGCGTCCAGCTGGCCGCCCGCCACCGCAGTGGCCTTCACCTTCTCGGGCTTGGCCGGCGCCGCGCCCTTCAGCGCAGGGCGCACCAGGCCCAGCAGCACCAGGGCGGCGAACAGCACCGCGCCCACGGGCCAGGCGAAGCTCTTGGCCAGGTCGATCATCTCGGGCTGCTTCCACAGCGGCACCTCGCCCACCGGCGCGGCATCCATCTGGAACTGGGTGTTCATGAGGTTGACCGAGTCGCCGCGCTCGCGGTTGAAGCCGATGGTCTCGCGCACCAGCGCCGTCATCTGCTCCAGCTGCTCGGGGGTGAGGGCCTTGGACACCATCTTGCCCTTGTCCTCCACCGCCTGGTAGTTCACCACCACGGCGGCGCTCAAGCGCTTGATGGCGCCGGTGCTGCCCCGCGTAACGCGCACGGTCTTGTCCACCTCGTAGTTGATGGTCGACTCGCGCTTGCCCAGTTGCCCGTCGAGGCCGCCGCCCTGCTGGCCGCCCACCGTGGGCGCGGGGTTGGCGCCGTTGACCGGGGCGGTGGATTGCGCGGGCGGCTGGTTGCTCACCGCGCCGGGCACGCCGGAGGGGCCCTTGCCGGAGGCGTCGCGGCTCTCCAGCACCTGCTGGCTGCGCACGGCGCTGGAATCGGGCGTCTGGTTGGGGCGGAACTGCTCGGAGGTGGATTCCGTCTGCGTGAAGTCCACCTCGGCAGTCACCTGCGCCTTGACGTTGTCGCGGCCCACCACGGGTTCCAGGATGTCCATGATGCGGCGGGTGTACTGCTGCTCGATCTGCTGCACGAACATGAGCTGCTGCACGTTCGCCTCGGTGCCGGGCGCCTGGTCGGGCGACTGCGACAGCAGCTTGCCCGTGTCGTCGAGCACGCTCACGGCGGACGGGGACAGCTCGGGCACGCTGGACGCCACCAGGTGCACGATGCCCGCGAGCTGGGCGCGGTCCAGCATGCGGCCGGGGTGCAGGCTCACCAGCACCGAGGCCGAGGGCTTTTGCTGTTCGCGGAAGAAGCCGTTCTGGTTGGGCAGTGCCAGGTGCACGCGCGCGCCCTGCACGGACGACAGCGCCTGGATGGAGCGCGTGAGCTCGCCTTCCAGCCCGCGCTGGAAGTTCAGCCGCTCCTGGAACTGCGTCATGCCGAACTTGCTGTTCTCCATCAGCTCGAAGCCCGTCACGGAGCCCTTGGGCAGGCCCTGGGTGGCCAGGCGCAGGCGCACGTCGTGCACGCGCTCGGACGGGATCAGGATGGCGCCGCCGCCGTCGGCATATTTGTAGGGCACGTTCATCTGCGACAGCTGGGCCACGATGGCGCCGCCGTCCTTGTCGCTCAGGTTGGCGAACAGCACCCGGTAGTCGGGCTGGCGCCCGAGCACGATGGCGGCGATGGCCGCGGCCACCAGCAGCGCCACGCCGACCCCCAGCCGCATGCGCTGCGCCCGGTCGAGGGCGGACAGCCGCTGCAGCCAGTTCGGGCTGGAGGGGCTGACAGTGGGGGCGAGAGGGACTTCAGCAACTGCGGACATCTTGCTTTTCCAGTAGGGAGGGAGGCCCGGCCACGGACCTCGGCGTGGGGTCGATTATTCGGTGCTGCCTCCGAAATGTTCGCTGGATAAGCCGCGCGTTTGACCATCAATTCCCAGCGATGAACCGTGGCGCGATGGCTAGGATACGCAGCATACCGCCATTCCCCCGGAGTCACCGCCATGGACCTACGCATCCCCAGCTCGACCGCCCCGCTCACGGGCGCAGGCCTGGCGCGCCGTGCCGCAGCGCCGCAGAACGACGCCAATGACAACGTGGGCTTTTCGAGCGCGCTCAAGGGCGCGCTGCAGTCGGTCAGCGCGTCGCAGAACCGCGCCACGGACCTGCAGACCGCCGTCCAGATGGAAGACCCGTCCGTGAGCCTGGAACAAACCATGGTGGCCATCCAGAAGGCCCAGATCGGCTTTCAGGCCACGCTGCACGTGCGCAACCGCATGGTGCAGGCCTATACCGACATCATGAACATGCAGGTGTAGGAGCCGTGGCGCTATTTTTTGGATAGCTGCTTACGCTTTATTTGCAAGCATTCCAAATATAAAAGTACCTGAAATCCTTGCATATCAAGCGCCAGAAGCTCCTTAAAACATAGCGCCCAGTAAAAAGCCCCGCACTGCGGGGCTTTTTTGTTTTCGTTCTGGTTGCCGTGCCGCCAGTCAATGCATCATCTGCGGCTGGCCTTCGAACAGGTGTTCGAACTGCGCCAGCCAGGGCTCGGCCAAGCAGCGGATCTGCGCATCGTTGCGCAGGATGCGCTGCATGATGCGCGTCTTCTCGCGCCGGTGCTCGGGCAGCAACTCCTGCTCCTGCGACTTGTAGCGCAGCTGCTCGATGAGCACCGCGCAGGCGCCTTCGTAGCGCACCACGCCGTCCCAGTCCTTCAGGCGGGCGGCCTCCAGCATCTTGGCGCTGCTGTCTTCGATGGCCTTGTAGAAATCGATCAATGGCGTCTCCATCATGGTCACGCTCCCGCCTTGGGTGCGGATGCGTCGCCCGCCTGTGCCGCGCCGGCGATGGCGCCCCAGCTCTGGGCCACGGGCTCGATCAGGGCCACGACTTCCTCCAGCAGCGCCGGGTCGTTGCGCAGGTTGGCCAGCGTGAGGCGCGAGACGCAGTAGTCGTACAGGGCCCGCAGGTTGGTGGACAGCTCGCCGCCCGCCGGGCTCAGGCTGCCCTTGAGGCCTTCTTCGAGGATGCGCACGGCCTTGCCGATGTGGCGGCCCTTGGCTTCAATCTCGCCGCGCTGCAGGGCGCCGCGCGCTTCATTCAGGGTTTGCAGCAAGCCGTCGAACAGCATCTGGATCAGCTGGTGGGGGCTGGCGCCGTCCACACTGGACTGCACGCCCACTTGGCGGTAGGCATTGGCGGCGCGGGAACTGACGGGGGTGTACATGGCTACCATTCCTTGTGACTACTTACCTTTTGTTTTCGGCAGCAGCGTCGCAAACTCAAGCGAAATTTACCCCGTATCAGCCGCTGCTCTTGTTCCAGGCCGCCACCTGCTGCGAGATGTAGCTGTTGAGCGCGGTCAACTGCCCCATCTTCGCGTCCAGCGCCGTGTACTGGGCGCGCAGCCGCTTCTCGACGACGGCGGCGCGGTCATTCACCTTGTCCTGCTCGCTCGTGTTGCGCTTCTTGGCCGCTTCCAGCGCGTCGGACTTGTTGTTCATCAGGCCATCGAGCGAGAGCAGCCCCGAAGTGAAGTTCTTGAACTGCACCGCAATGCCGCCTCCTTGCCCGGCGCTGTCCGCCGCCGTTGCGAACAGGGGCTTGAGGGTCGCCGGGTCCTGCAGCGCCTTGTCCAGCTTGGTTTCGTCCACGGAGAGCTTGCCGCCCTGCTGCAGGCTGATGCCGATGTCCGACAGGCGCTGCAGTGCCCCCGTGCCGCCCACCGAACCCATGGTGAGCATGCGCAGCGCACCCTGCAGGCCCACGGCCGTGTTGTCGCCCTGCAGCACGCCGGCGGTCTTGGTCTCGGCGTCGTACTTGGTGGACGTGCTCAGCAGGTCGTTCACCGCGTTGTAGGCTGTCACGAAATCCTGGATGTTCTTCTTCATCGCGGCCGTGTCGGCGCCCACTTTCATGGTCACCTCCTCGTTGGCAGCAGTGACCTGTGCGACGGTGATCTTGAGCCCCGGAATGGTGTCGGCAAAGCTATTGTCCGAAGACGTGATGTCGATGCCGTTGATCTTGGCCTTGGTGTTCTGCGCATACTGCGCGGCATTCGCGGCCATGCCCCCCGTGGGCGCAGTCTCGGGGTCGAATGCCAGGGCCGACAGCCCGGGAGCGCCGCCATCCTCGGCCACCTGGATGCGGAAACCCGATGCCTCGCCCGTCTCCTTGGAACGCACCAGCAAGCGCTCGCCCGAGGCGTCGCGCAGCACCGTGGCGGTGACGCCACCGCCCGCATCGTTGATCTTGGCGGCGATCTCGGACAGCGTATTGCTGGCGGTCACCTGAATCTCCATCTTCGCGGCCTCGCCCTTGGCGAACGTGGAGTTCTGCCCCCACGTACCCATCTCGATGGTCAGCGTACCCGCACCCACCGCCGCGTCCTTGGCCACCGCCGACGACGCCACCGACTGCGCGCGCGCCAGTTGCTGCACGCTGATGCCGAAGCTCGTCGCGCTGGCAATGCCGGTGACGGTGGCCGACACCGCCGTGCTGTTCGACGACGCGACCGTCACGCCGTTCCAAGACCCGTCGCGCGTGAGCTTGGCCGCCGCGTCCCCCAACGTGGACATGAGCGACTTCAGTTGCGAGTAGGTGGACATCTTGGTCTGGATGGAAGCGGCCTGGGTCTGAAGCAGGTCCAACGGACGCTTCTCCAATGCCACCATCTGGGAGACGATGCTGTTGACATCCAGCCCGCTGCCGATGCCTATCGATGAAATGGCCATGTCGCTCTCCTTGGGCGCGCCCGAAACCCGGGCCGTGCAAAAACTACATCATTCTTGCAAAAACCGGCCCCATGCAAAAGCCGGAAAAGCGGCGACAGGGGGCACCCCATCGCCGCTTTGGCGGGCCAAGGCATGCCTTGGCCCTTTGCGCTTCACCGATTTACCGCAGCAGCGACAGCACTTGCTGGGGCAGCTGGTTGCTCTGCGCCACCATCGCCACACCGGCCTGCTGCAGGATCTGGGTGCGCGACAGGTTCGCCGTTTCCTTGGCGAAGTCGGCATCCACGATGCGGCCGCGCGATGCGGAGATGTTCTCCACCTGGATATCGATGTTGTTCACCGAGTTCTCGAAGCGGCTTTGCAAGGCGCCCAGGTCGGCACGGGCCGAGTTGATCTGGTCGATGGCGCTGTCGATCTTCTTCAGGGCCACCCATGCATCCTTCTGCGTGTCGATCTTCAGGGTGTCGATGCCCTTCAGGTCGTCGCTGTTGGTGGGCTCGGCAATGGTGACAGCCGACTGGTCAAAGCCCGTGGAGCCCACACCCCAAGCGGTCCCCGTGAATTGGACCTGCAGGGGCGTCTTGGGCGGGTCTTCGCTGCCGTCGAGCTTGGACGCCACGAACTCCAGCGAATACTCGCCATCGGCCTTCTTGGTCAGGAATGCCGTCACGCCCGTATCGGCCGACTTGTTGTTGATGGCCGCCACCACGTCGCCCAGACGCTGCGCACCCGAGCCCGACGCGCGGATTTCGCCCAGATCGACCACGGTGCCGCCGTTCGTGGAACCGTCGCCGATGGTGATCGTCAGCTCGCCCTTTTCGATCTTGGTGCCATAGTTCGTTACGGTGGCATCAGTAGGCGTCACGCTGGCAATCGAGCCAGTGGCGTAGTGGACGTCCGCCAGGCCCTCGGCGGACGAATTGGTCAGCGCACCCACGGTGATGTTGTCGCCAGAGTTGGCACCCACCTGGAACAGCGCGCCAGCAAAGGAACCGTCCAGGATCTTGGCGCCGTTGAAAGTAGTCTGCTTGGCCACGCGGTCGATTTCGTCCGTCAGCTGCTTGACTTCGGCCTGCAGGGCCTGGCGGTCGGCCTTGCTGTTGGTGGCGTTGCTTGCCTGCACGGCCAGTTCGCGCATGCGCTGCAGCATGTCGCCCACCTTGCCCAGCGCGCCTTCGGCCGTCTGCGCCAGCGAGATGCCGTCGTTGGCGTTGCGTGCCGCCACCGTCAGGCCCTTGACCTGGGTGTTCATGCGCTCGGCAATGGCCAGGCCGGCGGCGTCGTCCTTGGCGCTGTTCACGCGCAGGCCCGACGACAGGCGCTGCATGGAGGTGGACAGCGAGGTGGCCGAGAGGCCCAGGTTGCGCTGAGCGTTCAGCGACGGAATGTTGGTATTGATGGTAGAGGCCATTTGCAATGCTCCTTGGTAACTGTATTTCCGGCTAAACCGCCGATCACAACGCTGGCAACCGTGCCAGCAGCCAAGACCGGGGCGGCAGTAACGTGAACCCATCCATCGCTTGCCGGTCAACAAATTCGTTGGTGAACCTGTTGGATGGGTTATCGGGCAGCACCGGGAGAAACTTGAGCGGCTTGTAACAAAAATCTCCGCTTCCGCGCTGGCGCCCTCCTTGACGCCCACGAAAGACGCCCCCCAGAAATACAAACAAAAATGGCATCCAGCCTTATGAAACAAGCGCAGGCAGCTATCTAAACAGGAGTCCGATCTGGGCTGCTCGCGGCTGAAACCACTCCTGCGGGGCAGGAGCGCACTTGGCGACGCATGGGTACGGAACACGAAAGATGGCCGTGGTTCCCCCCTTTTTTCCCGCCGCCATCGCCTGCCGGGCTGTTGAAAAATTCGTTCAACGCTAGGGCTACCGACTGCAGATGGTGACCTTGGTCACGGCAGCGATGCCTCAGCCCCTTGAAGGAGTTCCGCAATGGCCTCAACCATCAATACCAACATTGCCTCGATCAACGCCCAGCGCAACCTGGGCCTCTCGGCCTCTTCGCTGGCCACCTCCATGCAGCGCCTGTCGTCGGGCCTGCGCGTGAACAGCGCCAAGGACGACGCCGCCGGCCTGGCCATTGCCGAGCGCATGAACACCCAGATCAAGGGCCTGACGATGGCGTCGCGCAACGCCAACGACGGCATCTCGCTGGCGCAGACCGCCGAAGGCGCGCTGGGCAAGGTGGGCGACATGCTGCAGCGCATGCGCGAACTGGCCGTGCAGGCCAGCAACGCCACCAACAGCGCTGCCGACCGCAAGGCGCTGCAGGCCGAGGTCAGGCAATTGTCCGACGAAATCGACCGCGTGGCCAAGCAGACCACCTTCAACGGCACCAAGATCCTGGACGGCTCTTTTGTGGGCGCAGTGTTCCAAGTGGGTGCCAACTCCGGTGACAACGTCACCCTGGGTGCACTGGCCGATACCCGCGCCACGGGCCTGGCCAACATCAGCTATTCCACAGCTTCCGCGCCCGCCATCAGCACGGACAACGCCGTCGTTTCCGGTTACGCCACCGCGATTCCAGCCAATACGCTCCAAATCACCGTGGGCTCCACCACCATCAGCCTGGGCGAGATCCCGGGCGCCCTCTCGGGCGTGGAGCGCCTGGGCCAAGTGGTGTCGGCCATCAACAACAAGTCCGCCGACACGGGCGTGACCTCGTACCTGACCAAGAACGACGACGGGACCTACAAGCTGGAATTCATGTCGTCCAAGATCCAGGCCGATGGCATCACCCCCGAGCTTCCGACACTGACTGGCTTCACAATCGCCGATACAGGGCTTGACGGCAGTGCCGTCACCTTTGCCGCAGCAGCCGGCACCGAGAAAACAGGCGTCGACAACGTGACGGTGGAAACCCAGAAGGATGCCTGGGTGGCCCTCAAGAAGATTGACAGCGCCATCGACCAGGTGAATGCTGCCCGCGCCGACCTGGGTGCCCTCCAAAGCCGCTTCGAGAGTGCCGTGGCCAACATCGACATCCAGGTGGAGAACCTGGCCGCCTCGCGTGGCCGCATCGTGGATGCCGACTTCGCCAAGGAAACGGCCAACCTCTCGCGCACGCAGATCCTGCAGCAGGCTGGCACAGCCATGGTGGCGCAGGCCAACCAGTTGCCGCAGCAGGTGCTGCAACTTCTGCAGCGCTAGCGCCAAGCCCCATCCGGTACGGGCTAAACTAGTTACAAAAGCCTGCGCACCCATCGGTGCGCGGCTCATTCACCGGAGTCTTCATGCCCACCATCGAGCAATTCATCGAGCAATTCCTGATCGCCGTCGATTTCCAGGAGCCCGTGGAAGTCACCCCCGACACGGAGCTGCGCAGCCTGCCCGAGTGGGATTCGCTGGCGGCCCTGGGCGTGATCGTGATGTTCGACGTGGAATACGGCAAGACCATCGTGGGCGACGATATCAAGAACTGCGTGACCGTGGCGGATCTGCACAAGCTGCTGGGCTGAATCACTGACTCAATATAGATAGAAGAGGGAGTAGCGCCATGGGCCTGTCCACCCTGCATAACGTGCGTTTCGCGGGCATGGCGAGTTGCGTGCCCAAGCGCGTGATCTCCAATCTGGAAGACTGCCCACCCTCACAGCGCTCCGAGCGCGAACGGCTGGTGCGCAACATCGGCATCCAGACGCGGCGCATCTGCCCGGAGTGGCAGTGCTTTTCCGATCTGGCCCTCGTCGCCGTCGAAAAGCTGCTGGCAGACCTGCAATGGCAGCGCGAGGAGATCGGCGCGCTGATCGTCGTCACCCAGTCGCCGGACTACCTGATCCCCGCCACGGCCATCATCCTGCAGGACCGCCTGGGCCTGCCGCACAGCGCCATCGCCTTCGATGTGAACCTGGGCTGCTCGGGCTACCCCTTCGGGCTGCATCTGCTGGGCAGCATGATTGCCGCGGGCGGGGTAAAGAAGGGGCTGCTGCTGGTGGGGGACAAGTCGGCCACCGTCAAGGACCCGCTGTTTTCTGACGCGGGTACGGCCACGGCGCTGGAGTTTGACGCCAGCGCCCCGCCCATGCACTTCGACCTGAACAGCGACGGCAGCGGCTACAAGGCCATCATGCTGCCCGCGGGCGGGCACCGCCAGCCCTACGGCATCGAGCACGCCATCCCCACGCGGGACGAGCACGGCAACAAGGTGCACCCCGGCGATCTGGTCCTGGACGGCCCCGCCGTGCTGAGCTTCTCCACCCAGCGCGTGCCGCCCGCCGTGGAACGGCTGCTGGACTACGCCCAGATGGGCAAGGACCAGATCGATTACTTCGTCTTCCACCAGGCCAACCGGATGATCAACGAAACCATCCGCAAGAAGCTGGGCCTGCCCCCCGAGAAAGTACCGACCACCCTGCCCGATCTGGGGAACACCAGCGGCGCATCGCTGCCCGTGACCATGACGGCACGGCTGCACGAGACGCTGGCAGCAGGCAAGCACAAGATGCTGCTCAGCGGCTTTGGCATCGGCCTGTCGTGGGGCACGGCCATCCTCGACATCGAAGGCGCGAAGTTCCCCGCCATGATCGAGTCCTGACGTGATCCACCAACATCAAAATTCATAGCTACTTGCGCTTGCTGGGTAAGCGCTAGAGGCCTAAATACCATGAAGAATGGACAACACACCCTCGTCTGACCCGTTCTCCCTCGCTGGCAAGCGCATCCTCGTCACCGGCGCATCCTCTGGCATCGGGCGGCAAACGGCCATTGCGTGCGCCGAGATGGGCGCTCAACTGCTCATCACGGCCCGCAATACCGAGCGGCTGGCGGGCACATTACACGCCCTGGCGGGGGAAGGGCACCAGTCCATCGCCGCCGACCTGACCCGCGCCGAAGACTTGGCCGCATTGGCCGCCCAGGCCGAGCCGCTTCACGGAATAGTGCATGCGGCAGGCATCTCCAAACTGGTGCCGGTGCGCATGGCGAAAGAAGCGCATTGGCAGGAGCTGTTCGCCCACAACACCTTCGCCCCCATGCTGCTCACCAAGGAGCTGCTCGCCAAGCGCAAGGTACAGGCGGGTGGCTCCATCGTCTTCATCTCCGCAGTAGCCTCGCACGTGGGGCCGCTGGCAAGCAGCGCCTATTCGGCCAGCAAGGGCGCGCTGCTGGGGGCCATGCGCTCGCTGGGGCTGGAGGTGATCAAGCAGAGCATCCGCGTCAACTGCATCGCCCCCGGCTATGTGCGCACGCCCATGCTCGACGGGCTGGCCACCGGCGGCCTGAACACCGACGACTACGCGGGTCTGGCCCCGCTGGGCATGGGCGAACCGCAGGACGTGGCCCACGCTGCCATCTACTACCTGGCGGACGCGAGCCGCTGGGTCACGCGCAATTACTTCATCGTGGACGGCGGCCTGACCGTCCCCATGGACATCTACGCATGAACGCCCCGCTGAACGCCACCCGGCAAGCCTTTTCGCTGCAAGGCAAGACCATCCTGGTGACGGGCGCATCCTCGGGCCTGGGGCGGCAGATTGCCATCTCCAGCGCCCGGCGCGGCGCGCGCATCGTGGCGACGGGACGCGATGCGGACCGCCTGCAAGCCACGTTCGATGCCTTGCCCGGCGAGGGCCATCAGCAAATCCTGGCCGAACAGACCAGTGCCGCAGACCGCGCCGCGCTCGCCAAGGCCGTGCCCGCGCTGGACGGCTTGGTGCACTGCGCGGGCAAACAGATGCTGTCGCCCATCCGACTGCTCAGCGAGGGGTTGATGACGCAGATGTTCGAAATCAATTTCCTGGCCCCGGTCATGCTGACGCAGCAACTCTTCCAAGCCAAGAAGATTACGCCAGGCGGCTCACTCATCTTCATGCTCTCCACCTCGGCCCACATCGGCACTCCGGCGGTGGGGCCGTATTCGGGCATGAAATCAGGGCTGCTGGGCATCATCCGCTGCCTGGCGATGGAGCAGGGCAAGCACCGCATCCGCGTGAACGGCATCTCGCCTTCGGTCGTGCCCACACCCATGTGGGGCGAAGACATGCAGTCCGCCCCCTTGCAGGCCCAGCGTGCCCGCCACCCACTGGGCCTGGGCACGCCCGAAGACGTAGCCAATGCCGCCATCTACCTGCTGGCCGATGCGAGCCGCTGGGTCACCGGCACAACGTTGGTGATGGATGGTGGCGCGGTGCTTTGATAAACATAGCTGCCAGCGATTGCCACACCTGGGCTAGATGCCAATTTGACTCAAAAAAACCACCATGCGCTCCCGAATGCACCCCAGGTACTACCTGGACACCGACATCTTCGAGCGCGAGCAGCAAAAGATCTTCCGCAAAGTCTGGCTGTTCGCGGGCCTGAAAACGCTGCTGGGCAAGCACAACGCCTTCATCACGCGCAAGGTCGCGGGCGTGCCGGTGGTCATACAGAACTTTTACGGCGAGCTGCGCGCCTTTGAAAACATCTGCCTGCACCGCAGCGCCCTCCTCCAGACCGAACCCGTGGGCTGCCGCCCGCTGGTGTGCGCGTACCACGCCTGGAGCTACAACGCACAGGGGCATGTGGCGCACATTCCCGATTGCGACAGCACCTACCGCTTCAGCCACGCCGAGAAGTGCGGGCTGAAATTGCGCCAGTTCGCACTGCGTGCCGTGGGCAACGTGCTGTTCATCAACCTGGATGCCCAACCGATGCCGCTGGAGGATCAGTTCCCGCCCGAATTCATCGCCTCGCTGGAGAGCAGTTCCAACGCCTACGACACCGAGGTCATGGTGACCACTTGGCGCGGCCAGTACAACTGGAAGCTGGCGTATGAAAACCTGCGCGACGGCAACCACCCGCGCTTCGTCCATCCCAAGACGCTGGCCAAAGTCATCGACGTGAAACCCTACGTGCACGAAGCTTGGCTGCAAGAAAGCAGCCAGCCGCTGGAAAGCCTGGCACCCGATGCCATGCGCCAGGAAATGCGCCGCTTCAGCCATGGCGGGGCCGACGCCGACATTCCCGAAATGAACCGCTTTGGCTGGCACAGCCTGGTCAAACGCTGGGGCGAGCGGGACGTGTACTACAACTGGCTGGCCTACCCCAACCTGCACATCGCCAGCGCCAACGGCGGGCATTCGTTCACCCTGGAGCACCACATCCCCGTGGCGCCCGGCTGCACGGATATGGAAATCTACCGCTTCACGGCGCGCAAGAAGCAGCCTTTCGTCTTTTCCCACGCCGTGCTGCTGGCGGAAATGCATGGCAGCAAGGTGGTGGGCGGGGAGGACGTGGGCGTCATGGAAATGGTGCAATCCGCCTTGCACCACGGTGCGCCAATGCCCACGCAAGGTGCCTATGAAGGCATGAACCGGCTGGTAGAGCGCTGGTATGCCACCCTGATGGACACCGAGTCCGCGCTCTAGCGGTGCGCACATGCACTGGAGATTCACCACACCATGAAAGATTACTCCCTCAAAAGCGGAGAGCGGTACGCCACACTGGATCACAACCTCATCGGAGGGGACCATCTATGGCGCTACCGGTACGCGGCGGCGCGCATCAAGCAAGCCCATGCGGCACCCTACGGGGCAGATGTGTTCTGCGGCTCCGGCTATGGCGCCCGGATTCTGGCGGAAGAAACCCAGGGCTACGTGCTCGCCATCGATGGATCCAGCGAAGCCGTGGCATGCGCTAATCAGAAGCTCCACCACCCCGGCGTGCTCTACGCCGCCAAGCTGTTCCCGTTCCAGCTACCGACGGCGGCCTTTGATTTCGTCGCCAGCATGGAATCGCTGGAGCACGTCAAGGACTACGAGGCGTTCTTTTGGGTGCTTGCGCAGTCGCTGAAGCCAGGGGGGCAGCTGTTCATTTCCGCCCCGGATGAAAACACCATGCCTTACACCGGGTATGTGTGGCATTACAAGCATTTCACGCCCGAAGAAATCCGCAGCCTGGCGCGTGAAAACCAACTGGAAGAGGTGGCGGCCTTCTCCACGAGCTGCCAGATCTTCAAGGATGGTAAGGCCCGCATGCCCTACCACTACCAAATGGCCAATGACCAGCCCTTGGCCATCGGCGAAGGCGACACCTTGTTTTTTGAGTTCAGGAAGCCGGCGCCATGAAGACAGAAATCTATAGCGCCTGCTGGGCACTGCAAGACCCCGCCCTGAACGACTTCAAGCGCTTCCTCCAACTCAACGGGGAGTGGCTGCGCATGGCCGGAATCATCTACCCCGCGAAGATACCGGACAACATTGAAGGCATTGCGGTCCTGGATTTTCAAGAGGCTCTGGCAAAAATACCAACGGGCACCCCGCTGCTGGACTGTACGCACGCGGATGCCGCCCACACTAGCGCCCTGATGCTACGCGAGAAGTTCCAATACTTCTCCAGGCGGCACAAATACCCGCTCATCCCCATTGCGCAGTGGCTCCGCACCCTGGCCCAGGATGACGCACAAAACACCCTGCGGTGGCCGATACCCGAGGTCTCGTCCGCCGAGATGCGCGCCCTGCAAGCCGCACCGGCTCCGACATTGCTGGCGGGCCATTTTCTGGACGCGGAGTCTTACCGCGCGGCCTTGGCGCTTGACCACATCCTGCGCACTGCGGAATGGGAACGCATGTTGGTCTTTGACCAAGACGACACATCGGAGCAAGCCTTGCAGGAGACGCTGCTTCTCGTACACCAGGTTCGCGCCCCCAGCCGCTATCGCATCCTTTCGGCCCCCTTGCGGTTTCTGGCTGCCCTGCTGCAATTTCAGCAGGCGCAGCAGGACTTTTCCATCCACCTGCACCGCAGCCTGCTGCAAGGCATTGCCCCGCACCAACTGGCGTTCTATGCGCAATGCTTCAAGGGACGGCTCTTTATTGAAGAAACGGCATCCGCAGACGATGCCAGCACCACCTGCCTGAGCGAATCGGCGGCGGCCATCATTCAGCGGGTAAAGAACGGACAGCCGCCGCCCTGCGCCATTTTTGGCATGACGCGCTCCATGCTCGACCACCACGATCTTCGCGCTGCGCTGGGCGTGCAAAACCACAGAATTTCGCTGCGCCAGCCCGACACCCAATTCAGCCACCTGACGGCCTCGCTCATCACCTGAAAACATGACCCCGCCTCGCAAATGGATCATTGGCAACGGCACGGCACTGGACTGGGCGGCGGATGCCTGGTCGTCCCTGCTCGGCACCGCCGCCGTCGAGAAGATCGCCATCCCCCAAAGCGCCAGCCATGAATTCGACCTGGGCGTGCTGGACGCGCTTTCGCCCAGCGAGGGCACGGCCTTCGCGGCCTTCGATGAGCGCTTTGGCAATTTCAAGCGCATGGAGCTGATGGCCCTGCTGATGGGGCATGGTTTCACGCTGGAGCCATTCATCAGCCCCCGCGCCCTGCTTGCGGGTGATGTGCAAGCGGGGCGCAATGCCTTCGTGGGCGACGGAGCCATCGTTGGCCACGCCAGCCGCATCGGCTACAACAGCGTGCTGCTGCCCGGTGCGCAAGTGGGCAACGGAGTGCATATCGGCCCTTCGTGCTGGCTGGAGCCCGGCGTGATTGTCGGCCAAGGCGCGCGCATTGGTGCGCACTGCACGCTGCGCACCGGTGCATTGGTGGCGGCCGGGGTGCAAATCGGCCGCAATTGCGAGCTGGGCTGGCCGCAACGCTATGACCGGGACGTGGCCGCCAAGACTACGTTCGACCCGCGCTATGACGCGCCGATCTATACCTATGGCTGAGCCCTGGATCAGGCACTGAATTTGCCCCTCTGACCATATCCCGCAATTGCCATCAGCTCTTCATTTAATAGCAATCACCCATGTCCACACTCCTTCCCCACAGTTACCAGGAATGCAAGGCACAAGCCGAGCGGGTCTATAGCCACCTTCTGGACGAGTTGAATGGTGCACGCACCCTGTACGCCGCCGGCACTCTTGCCAAAGGCGAGGCGGACTTTCTGCGCCAGCTCTACCCGGAATTGATCTTCGTGGATGACTACAAGGCCGGAACCACACTGCATGGCAGGCCAGTGATTTCCGCCGCACAACTCTCCCAGGCCGCGGGGCCGCAGGATTTCCTCATCATCAACTGCCTGACGCGTGCGGGGTTCGAACACTTCCAACGCCAAGCCTGGTCCATGAACCTGCGGCACTGCGCCGTGGTGGAAGCACTGGCGCCGCACTACCGGGCTGGGACGCTCTTGCGCTTCTCGGGTCCGACAGCGGTATATGGGCCGGCATTTCACTGGCACACGCTTCAGCACTTGGACCTCTATGCCAGCCTTCGCGACCGCTTTGCCGACGAGCTAAGCCTTCGCACCTTCGACAATCTGGTGCGCTTTCGCCTCACGGGCGATCCATCCCTTCTGCACAGCGTGGCGGTGGGACTGAATGGCGGCGGACTGCGGCACGATGCCTACATCCTCAACGCGCAATTCTTCACGCTGGGCGAGGACGAGGTATTCATCGACGCAGGCGCACTGGACGGCGAATCGAGCCGCTGGTTCATCGAGCAGGTGCAGGGCCGTTTCGAACGCGTGGTGATGTTCGAACCATCACCCCAAAGCGCGCAGATGTGCCGCGACACGGTGGTTGCCCTGGCGCGGCGGTACCCAGGCATCGGGATGAAGGTGGACATAGTGCCATCGGGGCTGTACGACCGGCAAGGCACACTCTCGTTCACGCAGAGCTTGTTCGACCAGTCAGTCACGCAGCACATGGGCGTGATGCCCCAGTCAGCACATATTCTGGATACGGGCTTGTCCAGTGCCTTCACGGCCCAAGGCCATGCATACCAAGTGGTGGAAGTACCCGTGACCACGCTGGACGCCTACCTGCACGGCGGCCAGGATCGCTGCACCTTCATCAAGATGGAGATCGAGGGCAGCGAGGTCGCAGCGCTGGACGGAGCTCGGCAGACCATTTTGAAGAATCGGCCCAAGATGGCCCTGTCCATCTATCACCGCCCGCAAGACCTTGTATTGATCATGGAGTACGTAGAGAACTTGGACCTGGGCTACCGCATTGCGCTGCGCGCGCACGACCCTCTGTGCCCCGACGCCATCGTGCTCTATTGCTGGTGAGGACAACCACGATTCCGGGCGCCCGTCATGCATTTTTCCAGCATCGTTTGCTTGCTTCACGTCCTTAGCCCCTGGCGCGCCAAGGCCGATGGTTTTTTTGATTTTGTGCGCGAACCCATACGCCAAGGTTGCGGTATCGACATAGGCTACGCGCCCGGCAAAATGCCCAGCCGCCTGCGCCCCGGTTTTGATTTGGCTGAGTTTCGCACCCTGGCGCAGCAAAACTGCGAGGCCAGTCCGGACGACCTGTGGCTAGCTACCTACCATCGCATGCCAGATGCGGCACTGGATTACCTGTTTGCACACCTGCCAGATGGTGCATTGATCCTGTCCAGCGAAATTCCCCCCTGGCTACGCCAGGCATGCCAAGACCGGCAACAGCCCTATCTGGACATGCGCCAATCTCCCTTGGGTTTCGGCCGTGACAGCTTCATGGCCCTGGACACCAATGACACCACCTTGCGCCAACGCCTGGACGGCCATGCCATCTCAGACGAAGAACTGCGCCTGGAGGCGAGCCTTCTCACGGCCAACATGCGCATACACCGCGCTCAGTTGGCCGAAAGCCTGCGCCATGTGTTCACCCTGGACGGCGCACTGCTGTACCTCTGGCAGGTGCCCTGGGATACCAGCCTGCTCCAACCCGATGGGCGGGTTCTGCACATCAGCGATTTCGCGGCCCAGTTGAAGGGGTTGGCACAAGGCCGCCAACTGCTCTTCTTTCGGGACTTCAATGACACCTACGCGGCACAGCTGTATGAACGCGAATGCACCGCCCTATCCACGTTGTTGGGGCAGCAGGTGAAGTTCTGCCCACAAAACATTTATCAGAGCCTGGCCGGACTGGATGACAGCGAGTTGGTCAGCATCAATGCGACGGCTCACCAGGAAGCCGTCTACTTTGACAAGAAATCCCACGCCTTTGCCCCACCGATCACCCCGTTAGCCTCGTCCGCTCAGCAACCCGGGTACTTGCAGGTGCATTTCCAGGATTTTCTGGCACCGGACTTTTGGCACCAGATGCTGGCACCGCATGCAGCGCCGCCCCGGATTCCACGGCTGCCGGCATTGGATCGGCAGCATGCCCGCGAATCCATGAATGACTGGGGAGACTACGAGAAAGTACTGACGTGGGAGCGCTCCTTGCCTTGGAACGCCTATCGCCGCCTAGGCGGCATCGTGACCAACCGGCGCATCGCAGCGCTGGAAAAGCACATGACGTCCTTGACGCAAGCCATGCAACAAGCCGCATCCGCCCCCACGAAGGCCATAGCACCAGATCAAGCCTCTGCACGCATCCGCGCGCTGAAAGACACCAAGCTGGGACAAACCGCCTACATCCTTGGCAATGGCCCCTCCCTGAATGATTTGGACATCGATAAATTGATGGCGCTTGAATCCTTCTGGTGCAATCACGCCTACAAGATGGAGGAAAATGGCCACAGGTTTCACCCCAAATACTACTTCCTGTACGATGCCGCAGGGATACTAATGCATCCTCAGGAGATTCTTAATATTGAAGCCGGGATAAAATTCCTAAGCCCCGAGGCCAGCAGAGCCTTTGAAATCATGAAGCCAGAGGCATGTGAAAACATCATCACATTCCACGTGGCGCATGAGCATGCTATCCATGAGTCAGAAGAAAACTTCTCTCTCGACCCCTCCCTGACCCTTTTTTGGAGCAGCTCGATTCTTATCGTAGCCATCCAGTTTGCGTTTTATATGGGATATTCAAAGGTGCTTATTGGCGGTATAGATCTGGACTATAGCAAGCCTTACTTCTACAACAGTTACAACCACCACAAGAGCACCGCCATTGCCTTGGCCACCGAGCAATCGAAGCTGGCATTTCCAATTATTAAAAGAATATTCGAAAATCATGGGCGCACGCTGGCAAAGATCACGGAGTCGCCCAATTTGCCCCTAGATTACCTCGATATTCCCGAATTGAGAAAGCACCATGCACCCACTGGCGGATGAGCTTGCGCTGTTGAACATCATCGATACGGCACGCTTGCAGCCGTTTTACTCGCGCGTGCGGGATCGCGACGACGTATCGGTGCTGCGGGATCCAGTGACCGATGTCATCGTGCTTTCCGGCTGCGAGCACATGTCCATCGGTTACTACGCAGCAAAGCCCGAGCTGGCGGGACATCAGGTGCATGGAGAGGTCGTCAAGTCGACCGGCCTGCCCGACGATCTTCGGCGGGCCGAGGAGTTCGGCGCACTGCTGCACGGGAAACGTTGGCTGGACTTCGGCTGCGGCCTGGGCGGACTGCTCCACGCCGTGCAAGGGCGGCCTGCCAAAGCCTGGGGACTGGAACCCAGCCAGGAACGCGCCACCATTGCCTCGGCCCAAGGACACGACATCCTCGGTCATCTGGATCAGGTGCCCACGCAGTCCCTCGACATCATCACGATGTTCCATGTGCTGGAGCATCTGACCTCGCCCCTACAAACACTCATTCAGATCCGAGACCGCCTATGTCCTGGCGGCGCGCTGTTGATCGAAGTGCCGCATGCACGCGATGCGCTATTCACCTTGTACGACTGCGAGGCGTTCAAACGCTTCACATTCTGGAGCGAGCATCTGGTACTGCACACACGGCAAAGCCTGAGCATCTTGCTCGAACACGCGGGCTTTTCACAGATCGAGGTCAGCAGCAAGCAACGCTACCCACTGTCCAACCATCTGCATTGGCTAGCTCAGCACCAACCGGGGGGACATGACGCCTGGGCACTCCTGAATTCAGCGAGCCTGCACAGCGAATACGAAGCAGCGCTGTCACGCATCGACAGGACGGATACGCTGCTTGCGCTGGCCCGTGTGCCCGCGCGAAAGTGAACACGCATGACCGCATCTCGCTGCGTTGCCCTGGTCCCCTTGCGTGGCGGCTCCAAGAGCATTCCCATGAAGAACATCCGCCCCCTGGGCGGCCAGCCCTTGTGCGCCTGGGTGCTGCAAGCGGCAACGGCCTGCCCCGAGATCGATGCGGTGTATGTCTCCACCGATTCCGATGCCATCCGGCAGACTGTGCAGAACCTGGGTTTGGGCGTGCAAGTGATCGAACGGCCTGCAGAGTTGGCAACAGACGAAGCGTCCACCGAATCAGCGATGCTGCATTTCATGGAGCTGTTGCCGTTCGAGCGGATGGTCACCATCCAGGCCACGTCGCCGCTGCTCACGGCGCAGCATTTGCACCAGGCCCTGGCGCAGTTCGACCGGGCAGGCTGCGACTCCATGCTGAGCGCCGTACGCGCCAAGCGCTTTTTCTGGAACGATGACGCCACCCCCATCAACTACGACCCGCAGCGCCGGCCGCGCCGCCAGGAGTTTGCAGGCACGCTGATGGAGAACGGCGCTTTCTACGTCACCCGCCGCGCCGTGTTGCAGGCCAGCCGCTGCCGTTTGGGCGGCAAGATCGGCATCTTCGAAATGCCCGAGCACACCGCCGTAGAGATCGATGAACCGGCGGACTGGGAGGCAGTATCCCGGCTACTTGCAGCATCCCGCCCCACGCGGCCGTAACACAATAGGGCATGCGCATCGTCCGGAATTTTTCCAAGTTCGTGGTGTTCTCCGAGGACACGCTGCTCAGCGCCCTGCACAAGATCAACAACAACGAAGCGCGCCTGATTTTTGCCGTCTCCGAGGGGGGCATCCTGGAAGGCGTGCTGACCGATGGCGACCTGCGCCGCTGGCTGACGAAAAGCCACGGCATCGACCTGAGCGTGTCCATGGCCGCAGTCATGAACCGGAGCTTCACGGCGGCTTCGGAAAACGATGCACCGCAGCACATCCGCGCCCTGCTGAGCCACAAAGTGCAGGCCGTTCCGTTGCTGGACGCACAACAGCGCCTGAAGGCGGTGGCCCTGACAGGCAAGGTACGGCTCGACCTGGAAGGTCGCCTCATCGATGAGCAGGCCTCCGCGTTCCTGATCGCCGAAATTGGCAACAACCACCAGGGCAACCTGATCTTGGCACGCCAACTGATCGACGAGGCCGCCGCTGCGGGGGCGGACTGCGCAAAGTTCCAGATGCGCGACATGCAGGCGCTGTACCGTAACGCAGACAACAGCAACGACGCCAGCGCAGACCTGGGCGCGCAGTACACGCTGGATTTACTCCAGCGCTTTCAGTTGAGCGATGACGACCTGTTCCGCGCCTTCGACCACTGCCGCCTGCGCGGCTTGGTACCGCTGTGCACGCCGTGGGACCCCTCCAGCCTGGAGAAACTGCAAGCCTACGGCCTGCCTGGCTACAAGCTCGCCTCGGCGGACTTCACCAACCACGATCTCATGAGCGTGATGGCTGCCACGGGCAAGCCCATGCTCTGCTCCACAGGCATGTCCACCGAGGCGGAAATCCGCGATGGCGTGCGCCACCTGCACCGCTTAGGCGCCAGCTTTGCGCTGCTTCATTGCAACTCCACCTATCCGGCACCGTTCAAGGATGTCAACCTGCACTACCTGCGCCATTTGCAGGAGATCAGTGGCGGGCCTGTGGGCTACTCGGGGCATGAGCGCGACATCCACGTGGCCATCGGCGCTGTCACGCTGGGAGCCAAGATCATTGAAAAGCACTTCACCCTGGACAAGTCCCAGGAAGGCAACGACCACAAGATCAGCCTGCTGCCCGCAGAGTTCGCGCGCATGGTGCAGGGCATCCGCCAGGTGGAAGAAGCGCTCGGCACGCAGGGCGAACGGCGTATATCGCAAGGCGAACTGATGAACCGCGAGAACCTTGCCAAGAGCCTGGTCGCGGCGCGGGATCTGCCCGCAGGCACTGTCGTGACGACCGACATGGTGCAGGTGCGCAGTCCCGGCCAGGGCCTGCAACCCAACCGCAAGGGCGAACTGATCGGCAATACGCTGCTCGCCGCCAAGAAAGCCGGTGATTTCTTCTTTCCCTCCGACCTGGGCGAAGCCCAGGCACAAGCGCGCAGCTATCGCTTTGCCTTGCCCTGGGGCGTGCCGGTGCGCTACCACGATCTGCACGCCATGCGCGCACTGTCCAACATGGATTTGCTGGAGATTCACCTCAGCTACAAGGACATGGAGCTGGATTTCCGCCGCTTCATTGCCACGCCACTGGACATGGGCTTCGTCATACATGCCCCGGAACTTTTCGTGGGCGACCATACGCTGGATCTGTGCGCGCAAGACGAGAGCTACCGCCAGCATTCCATCGCACAGTTGCAGCGCGTCATTGACCTGACACGGGAGATGGCGCCGTATTTTCAGCGCACGCAACAACCGTGCATCGTCACCAACGTGGGCGGGTTCACGCATACCGCCCATTTGCCGCCCAATGCCTTGCCCGCGCTATACGAGCGGCTTGCGCACAGCCTGGCGCAGCTCGACACGGCAGGCGTGGAAATCATTCCCCAGACCATGCCGCCCTTTCCCTGGCACTTTGGCGGGCAGCAGTTCCACAACCTGTTCGTGGATGCCGACTCCATCGTCGCCTTCTGCCGCCAACATGGCATGCGCGTGTGCCTGGACGCATCCCACTCCAAGCTGGCGTGCAACCATCGCCGGGATTCCTTCACCAGCTTTCTGCGCTCGGTACTGCCTTACACCGCGCACATGCACCTGGCCGATGCCCAGGGAGTGGACGGCGAGGGTTTGCAGATCGGTGCGGGCGAGGTGGACTGGGGCGAGCTATTTCGCATCGCCACCGAGTTGCCCCGCGTTCCCAGCTTCATTCCAGAGATCTGGCAAGGCCACAAAAATGGTGGAGAGGGCGCCTGGAAAGCCCTGGCGCTGCTAGAGGCTGCCGCGCTGGGCACGCCCCAAAGCACGCCTCGTCCACGAGCCCCCTCTTGACCACGACAACCGTGCAAGCGAACGATTCCGCCGTATACCCCGTGATCCTTTGCGGCGGCGCAGGTGCGCGGCTCTGGCCCGTTTCACGGGAACTGCATCCCAAGCCATTCCTTCGCCTCGCCGATGGGCAGAGCATGCTGCAAAAGGCCTTGCTGCGCAGCGCTCAATTGCCGCACGCTCAGCCGGCATATATCGTCACGAACCGGGACTTGCGGCTCAAGGCAGAGGATGACTGGCAGGAGTTGGCCGACACGGTACCGCCCCCCCATTTCATACTGGAGCCATCTCCGCGCAATACAGCGCCTGCCGTGGCAGCCGCGGCCCTGTGCATTGCACGCCAACACGGCGAAGATGCGCTCATGCTGGTGCAAGCCGCAGATCACGTCATCACCAACCAACAGGCTTTTGCGGAGGCCGTCACCCATGCGATGGCCCTGGCAAAAGCCGGCAAACTGGTGACTTTCGGCATTCGCCCTACTGCTCCGGAAACAGGCTTCGGCTACATCGAGGCCCATGGCAAAGAGGTCGTGCGCTTCATTGAAAAGCCCTCGATGGAGAAAGCACACGCATATCTGGAAAGCGGAAGCTTCCTGTGGAATGCCGGTATGTTCTGCTTTGCCGCGGGCCGTTTGCTCGCCGAAATGCGGCACCACTGCCCCGACATTCTGGATGGGACCATGCGCAGCCTTCCCACCCAACCTGACGATTCTGCGCCACTCAACCTCGATGCCGTGCGATTTCATCAAGTGCGCGAGGAGTCGCTGGACTACGCGCTCCTGGAAAAATCACGCGCAGTGGCTGTAGTGCCCTGCGAAATCGGGTGGAGCGATATAGGTTCTTGGAATGCCCTTGGTGATTTACAGCCAGCAGATGCGGACGGCAATCGCCTGCATGGCGACATACTGGCCCACCAGACCAGCAATTGCACAGTCTGGGGAGAGCGCAGGCTGGTGGGTACTGTGGGCGTCACGGACTTGGTGATCGTGGATACGGCAGATGCATTGCTCGTGGCCCATAAATCACAGACACAAGATGTCAAGCATATTTACAACCAGCTCAAGTCCCTGAATCACGAGGCTCAAAAATTCCACCGCAGTGTGCGACGCCCATGGGGTACCTACACCGTTCTGGAAGAAGGCAGCGGATTCAAGATAAAACGCATCGAAGTCAATCCCGGTCAGAGCCTGAGCTTGCAGATGCATCACCATCGCAGCGAGCACTGGGTTGTCGTGGCCGGTATGGCGCAAGTGGTGAATGGCGACAAGCAATTTCTCGTCAGCACCAATGAATCCACCTATATTCCCGCAGGGCAGATACACCGGCTATCCAATCCAGGGAAGATGCCCCTGATCATCATTGAAGTTCAAAGTGGAGCCTATCTGGGCGAAGATGACATTCTTCGGCTCGACGACTCATATGGCCGCCACACCTGAGATCATCACTTTTCAAAAGATCTAATGAGCACTCAGAACGAAGATTTTCACATCCAGGGTTTCTCTTCCAGCCAGTCCTGGGGTTTTGAGAATGCATTCCACTGGTTTTCATCGCCTTCGCGTATCAACAAGCTCTTGGCGCAGTATGACCTGTACCAGAAAATCGTGGATCTCCCAGGAGAAGTCATTGAACTAGGGGTTTACAAAGCCGCATCGCTGATTCGTTTTGCCACATTTCGACAAACGCTTGAAAATGATAACGCCAGGAAAATCATTGGCTTCGATGCGTTTGGTGCGTTTCCGCGCGAGCACGTCTCGCTGGCATCTGATCGGCAATTCATCGAAGATTTTGAGAAAAATGGAGGGCATGGCCTGGGCCTTGAGGAAGTCGCCGCCATCTTTAGGCACAAAGGCATCACAAATATTGAACTGATCGCGGGGAATATTCAGCAGACTCTGAATGTCTTCCTGGAGAAATCTCCCGCAACTCGTATCGCACTATTGCACTTGGACATGGACGTCAAGGAACCGACGCAATACGCATTGCAACGCCTGTATGACCGCGTCGTGCCGCAGGGCCTGATTGTGATTGACGACTATGGCACCGTGGCCGGCGCCACCGAGGCGGTAGATCAATTTGTGCACGTGCATGGACTGAAGCTCCAGAAAACGCCGCACTACAAAATCCCAGCCTATATACAAAAGCCTTTCTAACCCCCACGCTTGGCGCAGGTGCATTACCTGCCATATATACGTGCTGGATGCGGGAACAGCGGATCGATGAATGTGCCGTCCGCCAGTGTTTCGGTGTAAGCACCCGGCACGTCGATGACACAGTGGCGGCCTATTTGCAAGCCTGCGCCCAGACGCACGTCTTGTCCGATCAGATAGTGCTGCCCCAATGTCGCGCCAGCGCCTATGCTGGCGCCCGCCCCCACCCAGCCATTGGCTCCCAGCTTGGCACCGGGTCCAATCCGCACCGCGTCGCCCACGATGGTGTTGTTGCCGATTTGCACGCCATGGGCGATGACGGCGCCTGCGCCGATCCAGCAGTTTTCGCCTATTCGCACATTTCCCGCCACGATGGCGCGTGGATGGCGCAGGCTGTCACCGCGAAAGCCCATGAGGCGAGCCTTGGCATAAACATCCAGCCGCGCGTGGTTTACGGCCTGGGTATCGACAGCGGCAAAGATGCGCGTCTGCGCAGGATCCAGGTCCGCCAGCAGCGCTCCGGTGTCGTCAATGGCCGCATCGGCGGATGCCAAGCGCAGCGGCAACAGGGTGCAACCATGTGCCAGCAGGTGCCAATTGGCGGCAATATCGTCGAACAGTTGGCCGTACCCAATCAGGGCCAGTGAGGAAGTGGTGGCGCTCATGCGCTGCGCCCCATCAGTTGCTCGTACACCAGCGCCACGCGGCGCAGTTGGGATTCATAAGCCCCGTGGCGGGCCACTGGGCCGCCCGCATGCAAACCGCGCTGCAAGGCTTCGAGGATGACCTTGTCCTCATCCAACACGCGCTTTTCACCTTTGAGGTGGCCCCAGAAGATGGCGGGCAGCGCAGGAATGCGCTGCGTGGGCCGGGCTGTGGCAAGGGTGAAGCGTACGTCGGTGCGGTCCGGGGCAATGGGGTCGAACTGCTGGATCAGAAAGACATAGCCGCCGACCGAGATGAAGTTGACGTTGGGGTAGAGGAAGTAGTTGTAGTAGGCATCCTCGTTTCCAAAGCGGTCCACCAGGGCATGCCAGGGCCAGGGCTGGATCTTGAGCGGGGTCTTGCCTGCAAAGCTCAACTCGCGCAAGGCGGTGGTTTGCACGGGCGGTGTATCAGTGGGGATATGTGGCTCATGCTCAGCCCCTTTTTGCATCAGCGGCCGGAAGGTCTGAGGGTGGACGAAGGGGACGTGGTTGTAGTCCAGCACGTTCTCGAAGTTGAGCTTCCAGTTGTAGGCCGAGGGCATAACGGCATGGATGGCTTGGCTGCCGAAGTGGCCGCTGATCTGCGCGAGCTGCCCGCGCAGTTCGTCACTGAACTGCTCCTCGATGGGCAGCGGATGGGCGTCAAGGTTGACGAAGACCAGGTTGCCTATGCATTGCACTGCAAATCTGTCCAAGCAAAGCTGAGCGCGCTCGGCTTCGCTGTAGTGGTAGAGGCGGTGTTCGCCCGGCATGCCCCGCACCTGTCCCGCGCCGTCAAACGTCCAGCCGTGATAGCGGCAGGTGAGCTTGCGCTGGCCGTATTCCTCCAGTTGCAGCGGGGCTTGGCGATGCGCGCACTGGTTGCGGAAGGCCCGCAGCTCGCCGTCGAAGTTCTGCACGACGATGGGCACGCCGCCGATGCTGCGTGTCAGAAAACTGTCGGGCTCGGCCAGCAGCGTGCGCAAGCCCACGAAGATCCACAGCTTGCGCAAGATGTGCGTTTGTTCGCGGGCGAAGACGGAGGGGTCGATGTAATCGCTCTGAGGCAACCCAAGGTACATGGTCATCGAAAGTTGAACGGCTTGGCCGGATTGCCAAACACGGTGGTGCCAGGCTGCACGTTGCGGATGACCACGCTGCCGGCGCCCACGACCGCGCCGGCCCCCACCTTCACGCCCGGCAAGATGGTGGCGTGGGGATGGATGACGACGTCCTCGCCAATCTCCGCGCCGCCGCCGATGAAGACGAAACTGCCTACCGTGGTGTAGGAGCCGATCTTCACGTCATAGCCAACGATGCTCTTGGCGAGCATGATGACGAAGTCGCCCAACAGCGTGTCCGGCCCCAGGGAGACGTGGTGCTCAAACAGGCAGCCGCGCCCCATGGCCACGCGGTCAGAGCGGAACAGGTCAGGCATCAGGCACATGAAGTCTGCTCCCTGCTCCAGCAGCGGCTGCGCATATTTGCGGCGCTGCCGGGGGTCGCCCAAGGCGCACACGATGATTTGCGGGGCCTCATACCGCCAGGTCATCGGGTCACCCACAATGGGCAGCCCCTCCACCTGCAGCAAGTCCGCCCGGCCATCCAGAAACCCGCGCACCCTCCATTCCCGGCCATGTGCCGAATCGGAGTGCGCCACGGAGGCCATGTTGCGGCCAAAGCCTCCGGCATTGATGATGTACACGTCTTTCATGACGAGGCGTCCATGTTGATCGCATCGGTGCCGCCTAATACCTGCTGGAGCACGCGATGCACGCGCTGGCACTGCAGCGGTGCCATGCCAGGAAAGAAAGGCAGCCCAAGCAAGGTCTGCGCGAGCGCCTGGGCTTGGGGTGTTTGCAGCGACTCACACTGCCGCGACAGCACTTCCATGTGCGGCAGCAGGGGCTGGTACCAGCGCCGCGTGGCAACCCTTGCCTGCTGGCAAGCTTGCTCCAGCACAGCGCGAGTGGCGCTATCGGGCAGGCGCGCGCACAGCAGCGTGGGAGCCACCAGCGGGCCGCCCGGACCCTCCACCTGCCATGCAAGGCGGTGCCCGCAAGCGTGGTTAATTTCATGTGTCAAATTGGCATGCAGCGCCTGTCTAGTCTGGGCTGATAGCTTCCATTTTTGTAGTGATATGAGACCAATGGCCGCGTGGTATTCGCTCATCTTGGCGTTGGTGCCCAGGCTAGCGAGCGCGCCGACAGGCACGCTGGCTGCGGGGTCGAGGTTGATGCCGAAGTTGGAGAGCTGGCGCACGCGCGCGGCAAGGCCGGGGTGGGTGGAGACGATGAGGCCGCCCTCGCCCGCTGGCAGACTCTTGGTGGTGTGCAGGCTGTAGACGATGGTGCCGCCCGCGCCGTGCAGCCATTGGCTGCCAAAGCCTGCGGCAGCGTCGATGACGACGGGCAGGCCGGTGTCGCGCTCGAACTGGCGCCATGCCTGCATATCGTGCGGCATGCCGAAAGTGGCCACCGGCAGCACGGCGTCGATGCGCGTGGCATGGCAGGCTGCGCGGGCGATGGCGGGGGTGAGCATCCAGGTGTGCTCGTCCACGTCGGCCAGCACGGGCATGTGGCCTGCACGCAGCACCGCCGTGGCGGTAGCGACGAAGGTGAAGGCGGGCACGAGCACGCGAGCCTGGGGCGGCAAATCCAGCGCCTGCAGCACCAGTTCCAGTCCCAGCGTGGCGTTGGCGACCGTGGTGACGTGGTCCAGGGGCTGGCCGAAGCGCTGGGCGAAAGCGGCTTCGAGCTCTTGCACCAGGGGGCCGAAGTTGGAGTAGTGGCGCGCCGCGTGCATGCGCTCCAGCCAGGGCGCAAGCTCTTGCGGCGTGGGCATGTCGGGCACGAGCAGCGGCACCCAGTCGGCGGGGGCTGGCGCTGCGAGCTGCGTCATGTGGCGGCTTCCATGGCGGCGATCAGCGCGGGCAGGTCGGCACCGACGCTCAGGGCCTGGGGACTGCCGCCGTGCTGGGAATTGAGCCAGTTGAGCCACATGAGGCGGTAGGCCTTTTCGACCTCTGCCGTGCGGGCGGGGTAGTCCATGAGCACGCTGCGCTGCAGCTCGCCGCGCTGGGCGCGGCGGCGGCTCGCCAGGTGTTCAGGGTCGTTCATCAGGCGCAGCGCGGCATCCACATAGGCTTGCTCATCCTTGGCGATCTCGCCGCCAAAACCCAATCCTTGCAGGGTGCGGGCGGTGGATGCGTCCACCCCGCGATCGGCGTCCAGCGCGACGATGGTCAACCCCATCCACAGCGCATGCAGCGTGGTGGTGCCACCGGAGACGGGGGCGGTGTCCAACGCCACGTCGGCGATGTGGCCCAGCTCCATGAACTGGGCCAGTGGCTGCTGGTGCAGCACGAAGACGCGGTCCAGCGGCATGCCGGCAGCCTCCACACGGGGCTGCATGTGGGCCTGCGCGGCTTCGGCGGTGCGCTCCTTGACCATGATGATGAGGCGAGCGTCGGTGCGGGCGTGCAGGATGCGCGCCCATACGCGCAGCATGGCGTCAGTGATCTTGGCCGAGCTGTTCAGCGAGATCAGCGTGGGGTAGCCGTTGCGCAGCATGGGCGGCTCTTCGCCCAGCGGGGCGTAGGCGGGCGGCGCGTAGCTGGCCATGCAGTGCAGGCGGAACAGGGTTTCGCTGTAGTACTTTTCGTGGCCCTGCGGGGCGATGCCGTAGTCGACCAGCCGATAGTCCATGGCCTTCATGCCCAGCGGCTGCATGAAGCCCAGCCAGGTGACCTGCACGGGCGCGGCGCGGCGCGCGAAGGTGAGCAGGCGGTGGCCCGCCGTATGGCCCGACAGGTCCACCAGCACGTCGATGCCGTCGGCGCGGATGCGTTCGCACAGCGCCTCGTCGGTGATGCCCATGGCCTCGTGCCAGTGGGGCACGGCCTGCTGGATTACCTCGGTGAAGGCGTCGCGCCGGCCATTGGAATAGACGTGCACCTCGACGTTGTCGGGGTTGTGGTGCTGCAGCACGGGCAGCATGAAGAAGGCCACCGAGTGCTGGCGGAAGTCCGCCGTGACGTAGCCGATCTTGAGGCGCTTGCGCGGGTTGCGGTCGGCCACGCGCAGGGGCTTGGCCTTGCGGGTGAGCGGGTCGGCAAAGCGGCGGCCCCAGTCGCGGTAGACCTCCAGGGCGCTGAGCGGGTCGCGGTCGGTATGGCTGCGGATGTAGGCGCGCATGGACCAGGCATTGGCGCTGTTGCTGCGCCGGCACAGGGCGTCGATGATTTCGCAAGCCTGCTCGCGCTGCCCCATGCAGTACAGCGCATAGGCCAAGGCGTGCTGGGCGTCGGGCATGCCGGGCTGCAGCGTGAGCGCGGTTTGCAGCGCAGGCACGGCCTCGGCGAAGTTCTCCATCTTCAAGTAGACGCGGCCCACTTGCAGCCAGGCGTCGGCGCGCTGGGGGTTGATGGCGAGCGCGGCGGCGGAGCGGGTAAGCGCGCCCACCAGGTCATGGTCGCGCTCGCTTTGCTCGGCCTGGATCAAGTTGGCCAGCAGGTCCACTTCTTCATGAGCCTCCAGGGTGTTGCTTTTGTCAACCATGAATGTGTTTCGGATTGGAGCTTGGGTATGGACTTGTCGGGCATCTTAGGGCCTGTAGCCCGGCACACATCGGGGTATGAACCCGTGTTTTGACATGCTTTTGGCGGCTTGGTGCCACGGAGTCTCCAGAACTGGCGGGCGTTCATGCTCTCTCTTTTCGTTTTGGGGCACTCCATGTCTCTGACAGAATAGCCCCCATCATGTTTGTCATCATCGGTTACATCATCTGCTTCGGCTGCATCTTCGGGGTGTACGTGCTGCATGGAGGCAACATCGGGGTTGTGCTCAAGGCGCTGCCTTTCGAGATCGTGACCATTCTGGGCGGCGCCCTGGGGGCCTTCGTGGTGAACAACCAGCCCAAGGTGCTCAAGGCCACGATGGCGGCCATTCCGATGGCGCTCAAGGGCTCCAAGTACACCAAGGCGCGGTACATGGAGCTGATGGCCATGCTCTACGAGATTCTGCAAAAGGCCCGCAAGGAAGGGTTGATGGCGATCGAAAAGGATGTCGAGGCGCCCCAGGAGTCCGAGATTTTCAAGAAATACCCCACAGTGGGCAGCGACCACCACGTGATCGAGTTCACCACCGACTACCTGCGCATGATGGTGTCGGGCAATCTCAATTCGCACGAGATCGAAGCGCTGATGGACAACGAGATCGAGACCCATCACGAGGAGGCGCACGCCCCCGTGGCGGCCCTGGCCCGGCTGGCGGGCGCGCTGCCCGCGTTCGGGATCATCGCGGCCGTGCTGGGGGTGGTGAACACCATGGGCTCGGTGGGACAGCCGCCCTCGGTGCTGGGCGCCATGATCGGCTCGGCCCTGGTGGGCACCTTCCTGGGCATTCTGCTGGCCTATGGCGTGGTGGAGCCCCTGGGCGGCCTGGTGGAGCAGAAGACCCAGGACGCGGCCAAGGAGCTGCAGTGCATCAAATCCACCCTGCTGGCCAGCATGCAGGGCTACAACCCCGCCACGGCCATCGAGTTCGGCCGCAAGGTGCTCTTCTCCACCGTCCGGCCCGGTTTTTCCGAGCTGGAGAGCCATGTGAAGGGCAAGAAGTAGCGCGCCATGGCGGAAAAGAAGCTCCAGCCCATCATCATCAAGCGCGTCAAGAAAGGCGGCCATGCCGTGCATGGCGGCGCCTGGAAGATCGCGTACGCCGACTTCGTGACGGCGATGATGGCGTTCTTCCTGCTCATGTGGCTGCTGGGCTCCACGGCCAAAGGGGAACTGCAGGGCATTGCCGCCTACTTCAGCTCGCCGCTCAAGGTGGCGATGACCGGGGGCGACGGCGCCGGCAACAGCTCCAGCGTGATTCCCGGCGGCGGCAACGACCTGGCCAAGGTGCACGGCCAGGTGCGGCGCTCCGACGTGGAAGAGGCCCGGCAGCGCCGCATGAGCATCGACGCCGCGCGGGCCGAGCGCGCCAGGCAGGACCGGGAGCGGATCAAGGCGCTGGAGGCCAAGATCGACGCGATGATCACCGAGAATCCGCGCCTGAACGAGTACAAGTCGCAGATCCGCATCGACATCACGCCCGACGGCCTGCAGATCCAGATCATCGACGACCAGAACCGCCCCATGTTCGACAGCGGCAGCGCGTTGGTGAAACCCTACATGCGCGACATCCTGCGCGAGATCGGCGCCGCGCTGGGGGGCGTGGAGAACCGCATCAGCCTGGCCGGACACACCGATGCCGTGCCCTACGGCAACAGCGACCGGGGCTACAGCAACTGGGAACTGTCAGCCGACCGCGCCAACGCCTCGCGCCGCGAACTGGTGGCCGCGGGCATGCCAGACGCTAAACTGGGCCGTGTCGTGGGCTTGGCGGCCAGCGATCTGCTGGAGCCCAACAACCCGCGCGCCCCGGCCAACCGGCGCATCACCATCACGGTGCTGACCCGGGAGGCCGAGGAGCGGCTCATGGGCAAGGGGATTCCCGAAATCACTTCGGCAGAACTGCTGGACGAAAAGCGGGAAAATCCCCCCCCAGGCAGATGACGGTTACGACTTGTCACCAACTCTGCCGCCCATGACAATACTTCCAGCTATTTCCGACCGAAAGGGTCCCACGTGACCACAGCCCTTCGTTTTTTGATTGTTGACGACTTCTCCACCATGCGGCGCATCGTGCGCAACCTGCTCAAGGAAAGCGGGTTCGCCGATGCCGACGAGGCCGAGGATGGCGTGGTGGCGCTCAACAAGCTGCGCAACAGCAAGTTCGACTTCGTGGTGACCGACATCAACATGCCCAACATGAACGGGTTCCAGTTGCTGGCCGAGATCAAGAAGGACGACAAGCTCAAGCACCTTCCCGTGCTCATGGTCACGGCCGAGGCCCGCAAGGAGGACATCGTGGCCGCCGCGCAGGGCGGCGCCGCGGGCTACATCGTCAAACCCTTCACCAAGGCGACGCTGGAGGAGAAGGTCACCCTGATCCTCAAGAAGATGGGGCTATGACACCATGGACGCCACACCGGACAACAGCCAGCCGGCGGAGCAGTCGGCCGACGTACACCACAAGATCGGCCTGCTCACCCGCCAGCTGCATGATTCCCTGAACGAACTGGGCTATGCCGACAAGCTGCGCGGCTCCATGGGCGAACTGCCCGACGCGCAAAGCCGCCTGTCGTACATCGCCCGGCTGACCGGCGAGGCGGCCGAGAAGGTGCTCAACCGCGTGGAGCAGGCCAAGGCGCAGCACGACTACATCGCCGCGGAAACGCGCCGCGTGGTCACCGCTCTCGTCAAGGACCCGGTCGCGGCCGTGGCCAAGGGGGAGATCATGAATTTCCTCACCGACGTGGAGCGAGTGACCAAGGAGGCCGACACGCACCTCACCGAAATCATGATGGCGCAGGATTTCCACGACCTCACCGGCCAGGTGATCGCGCGCGTGGTGAACCTGGCGGCCACCATCGAGGAGCAGCTGGTCCAGCTGCTCATCCAGACCGCCCCGCCCAACGCCCAGGTACCGGCGGCCGAGGCCAAGCCCGCGCACCTGCAGGGCCCCGTGGTGGACCCCGAGAACACGCCCGACGTGGTCACCGACCAGTCGCAGGTGGACGACCTGCTGGCAAGCCTGGGCTTCTAAAAGAATTCATGGTCAAAAACGGCTCCGGCGCTTATACAGCAAGCGCTGGCAGCTATGGTTTTTGAAAATCCGCGTCCACTGAAGCCGCTGCGGGCGGCACGGAAAAGAGGGGGCCGCGGGCCCCTTATCGCGCTTTAGATTTCCGCCCCGCTCACGACAATGGCATGGCACCCGCCGTCATGCCACCATGGAATCCAGCCAAGAAAAAAGCCTTCCCGCGTCCGAGCGCAAGCTGCAGAAAGCGCGCACAGACGGCCAGAGCGCGCGCTCGCGGGACCTGTCGCACCTGGCCGTGCTGGGCGCGGGCGCCGTGGGCCTGCTGCTGTTCCTGCCCCCGCTCATGGACCACCTGCAGCGCGCCATGGCCCGGCAGTTCGCGTTCAACGCCGCCACCGTGATGGCGCCGGCCCAGATGCTCGAACGCATGCAGGCCATGCTGGGCATCGGCATCATCGCCAGCCTGGTGTTCGCCCTGTTCACGGGCGCGGCCTCGGCCGCCAGCGCCGTCGGCTCGGGCGGCTGGATCTTCAGCGCCAAGCCCATCACGCCCCAGTTCAACCGGCTCAACCCGCTGCAGGGCGCGGCCAACCTGCTCTCCAAGCAGCAGATGGCCAACGTGGCCAAGATGACGCTGCTGACGGCCATCCTGGCCTACGTGGCGTGGCGGTACATGAGCGCCAGCATCGGCAGCGTGACCATGCTGGTGCTGCAGCCCTCGCCGCTGGCCATCCGCCACGTGGCGGACTGGCTGACCACCGGCATGAGCCTGCTGCTGCTCATCGTGTTCCTGGCCGCCCTCATCGACGTGCCCCTGCAGGCCTACTTCTTCAAGTCGCGCCTGAAGATGTCGCACGAGGAAGTCAAGCAGGAGCACAAGGAATCCGACGGCAACCCGCACACCAAGGGCCGCATCCGCCAGAAGCAGCGCGAGATCGCCAACCGCGCCAGCATCGCCGCCGTGCCCAAGGCCGACTTCGTGGTGATGAACCCCACCCACTACGCCGTGGCCCTCAAGTACGACGAGAAGACCATGAGCGCGCCGCAGGTCATCTCGCGCGGCACCGACCTGCTGGCCATGCGCATCCGCGACGTGGCGCGCGAGCACGACGTGCCCGTGCTGCAGTCGCCCATGCTGGCCCGCGCGCTATACGCCCACGCCGAGCTGGACCAGGCCATTCCCGCCCAGCTCTACGCCGCCGTGGCCCAGGTGCTGGCCTACGTGTACCGCCTGAAGGCCGCGCTGCGCGGCGAAGGCCACATGCCCGGCGAGCTGGCGCAGCCCTACGTGCCGCCTGAACTCGATCCGCACAACCACCACAGCAAGGCGAGCGCCACATGAACACCCCTTCTGTCCAATCGCTCCGGCAATGGGCCGGCGGCAACGCCGGGGCTCTCCAGGGCCTGTCGGCGCCGCTGCTGGTGGTCGCCATCCTGGCGCTGATGGTGCTGCCCATCCCGGCGTGGTTGCTGGACGCTTTCTTCACGCTCAACATCGCCGTCGCGCTGATGGTGATGATGGTGGCGGCGTACATGATCAAGCCGCTGGACTTCGCGGCCTTCCCCTCGGTGCTGCTGCTGACCACGCTGATGCGGCTGTCGCTGAACGTGGCGTCCACCCGCGTGGTGCTGCTCGAAGGCCACACCGGCCCGGGTGCGGCGGGCGCGGTGATCGAGGCCTTCGGCCACTTCCTGATCGGCGGCAACTTCGCGGTGGGCCTGATCGTGTTCGCCATCCTGGTGGTCATCAACTTCGTGGTGGTGACCAAGGGCGCGGAGCGCATCGCCGAGGTGTCGGCCCGCTTCACGCTGGACGCCATGCCCGGCAAGCAGATGGCGGTGGACGCCGACCTGAACGCGGGCCTGATCACCGAAGACGACGCCAAGCGCCGCCGCGCCGAGGTGCAGGAAGAAGCCAACTTCTTCGGCTCCATGGACGGCGCGAGCAAGTTCGTGCGCGGCGATGCGATCGCGGGCATCCTGATCCTGCTGATCAACATCATCGGCGGCTTCGCCATCGGCATGCTCTCGCACGACCTGACCGCCGCGCAGGCAGCCAACAGCTACATCCTGCTGGCCGTGGGCGATGCGCTGGTGGCGCAGATCCCGGGCCTGCTGATCTCGGTGGCGGCCGCCATGGTGGTGTCGCGCGTGGGCAAGGACTCGGACATGGGCCGCCAGATCGTGCAGCAGCTCTTCATGTCGCCGCGCGTGCTGGGCGTCACGGCCGGCATCCTGATCCTGCTGGGCCTGATTCCGGGCATGCCCCATGTGGTGTTCCTGCTCATGGGCAGCATGCTGGGCTACGTGGCCTGGCTGCTGCACGAGCGGCAGAAGGCGCCCCCGCCCGTCGAGGCGCCACCCGCCCCCGCCAGCGACGGCGAAGCCACCTGGGACGACCTGCAGCCCGTGGACCTGCTGGGCCTGGAGCTGGGCTACCGCCTCATCAGCCTGGTGGACAAGAGCCGCCAGGGCGACCTGCTCACGCGCATCAAGGGCGTGCGCCGCAAGTTTGCGCAGGAAGTGGGCTTCTTGCCGCCCGCCGTGCACGTGCGCGACAACCTGGAGCTGAAGCCCAGCGGCTACCGCATCACCCTGCGCGGCGTGGTCGTGGGCGAGGGCGAGGCCTTCCCCGGCATGTTTCTGGCCATCAACCCCGGCGGCATCACCACGCCGCTGATCGGCACGCCCACCACCGACCCGGCCTTCGGCCTGCCCGCGCACTGGATCGACGACCGCCAGAAGGAAGCCGCGCAAATGGCGGGCTTTACCGTGGTTGATTCGGAAACCGTGATGGCCACCCATTTGTCACACTTGATGCAAGTGCAGGCCGCCAAGCTCCTCAGTCGCACGGAAACGCAGCAACTGGTGGAGCACGTGGCCAAGCTGGCCCCCAAGCTCATCGAAGAAGTGGTCCCGAAGATGGTCTCGATCGCAACGTTCCAGAAGGTGCTGCAGCTGCTGCTGGAAGAGTCCGTGCACATCCGCGACATCCGCACCATCATCGAGACGCTGGCCGAGTACGCGGGCAGCATTTCCGACCCCGTGGAGCTGGCGCGCCGCGTGCGCATCGCGCTGTCGCCGGCCATCGTGCAGCAGATCTACGGGCCCACGCGCGAACTCAACGTCATCGCCATCGAGCCCGGCCTGGAGCGCCTCCTGGTGCAGGCCCTGGGCAACACGGCCGGCCCGGCGCTGGACCCCGGCGTGGCCGACATCCTCACGCAAAAGGCCGCCGAAGTGGCCATGAAGCAGGAAGAAATGGGCATGCCCGCCTGCCTGCTCGTTCCCGACCAGATCCGCAATGCCATCTCCCGCCTAGTGCGCCGCGTGGCCCCCCGGCTGCAGGTGCTGGCGCACAGCGAAATCCCCGAGACCCACACCATCCGCATTGGGCCGATCCTTAAAGGTGCATCAGCATGAACATCAAACGCTTTACCGCCCCCACGTCGCGGGAGGCCCTGGCCAAGGCGCGCATGGCCTTCGGCGACGGCACGCTGATCCTGTCCAACCGCCCCACGGCCAACGGCGTCGAGGTGGTGGCCACGGCGGAGGACACGCTGTCCTCGCTAGACGGCGGCAGTGCCGGCGCCTCTTCCTCCTCCGCCAACCCGCCCCTGCTCGCGCCCACGCCGGCCCGCAGCGCGGCGCCTCGGGCCAACTTGGCGAGCCAGGCCGCGGCACCCAGCCGCAACCCGGTGGAGGAAGACACCGAGCAGCTCGCCATGAGCACACTGTCGTTCCAGGACTACGTGCGCGAGCGCATGCTGCGCCGCCGCCATGAAGCGCTCAACGGACCGTCCGAGGCGCCCACGCTGGCCGAGCGCAGCCGCGACCAGGAGTCCCTGCCCGAGCGCGGCGCGCGCGAACAGCGCATGCCCGCGCCCGCCGTGGCGCGCCACAACCCGCTGCGCACCATCCCCATGGACATCCCGCCCGAGCCGCCCCGCCGCCGCCAGGAGTCCGTGGCGGCCGGCAGCGCCCAGTCCCTGGCCGGCCAGCAGAGCCTGATGAACGAACTGCACGCGATGAAGGAGCTGATCGAAGACCGCTTCAACACCCTCGCCTGGCTGGGCCAGGCGCGGCAGGACCCGATCCAGTCCAACCTCATGCTCAAGCTCATCCGCGCGGGCTACTCCCCGGCCCTGGCGCGCGCCGTGCTCGAACGCATGCCCGAGGACCTGTCGGCCGCCGAATCCGTGCGCTGGCTCATGGAAGTGCTGGAACGCAACCTCAAGACCGACCTGGCCGAGCCCGCGCTGTACGAGCAGGGCGGCATCTTCGCCATGGTGGGCTCCACCGGCGTGGGCAAGACCACCACCACGGCCAAGCTGGCCGCGCTGTGCGCGCGCATCCACGGCCCCGGCAGCGTGGGCCTGATCACGCTGGACACCTACCGCGTGGGCGCGCACGAGCAACTGCGCACCTACGGCCGCATGCTGGGCATCGTGGCCCACCTGGCGCACGACCGCGCCGCGCTGCAGGACCTGCTGGGCCTGCTGTCGGGCAAGAAGATGGTGCTGATCGACACCACCGGCGTGGCCCCGCGCGACCCGCGCAAGCGCGACATGCTCGACGTGCTGGACCTGCCCGACGTGAACCGCCTGCTGGTGCTCAACGCCGGCTGCCACGGCGACACGCTGGACGACGTGCTGACGGGTTTCAAGACCAGCGGCTCGCAGCAGGCCATCCTCTCCAAGGTGGACGAGGCCGTGAAGCTCGGCCCCGCCATCGACGCGCTGATCCGCCACCAGATGGTGCTGCGCGGCGTGACCAACGGCCAGCGCGTGCCCGAGGACTGGGAGCGCGCCGACGCGCACAAGCTCATCGGCGCATCCATGCGCTCGCCCGCCAAGTCGGCCTTCGACCCCAAGGCGAGCGACCTGAACTTCTTCTTCTCGCACGCGCCCGACAGCACCGCGGCCGAACGGGGGCTGGTCGATGCTTGACGTCGGTTTCCACCAGGGCGCGGGCCTGCACAGCTTCACGCCGCAGTCGGAGCTGCGGGTGATCGCCGTCGCAGCCCAAGGCAACGCCGCCACCGGGCTCGAGGCGCTGTGGCAGGTCTGCGCCATCCTGCAGCGCCTGGGCTACCCCGTGGTGGTACTCGACGGCACGGCGCAGGAGGCGGACGCCAGCCCCGGCCTGCAGCACCTGCTGCAGCAGGCGCCGTGGAGCGAAGGCGCCAGCCTGAACATGGGTGCCATGGCGTCCTCGCTGGCCGTGATCCCGGCCGCCAAGGGGCTGCTGCTCACCGCCCGCCGGGCGCGCAGCCACGAGGCGCCGCCCCTGCAGAGCCTGCTGCCGTATTTCCGGACCTATGGCCTGATGGTGCTGCACGCGCCCGCATCGACCCTGGGGCCGCTGCTCACGCACACCGCGACCATTCCGCTGGTGGTCATGGGCCAGGACGCCTCGGGCGTGCTGAACAGCTACAAGAGCCTCAAGCAGATCGCGCTGGACACCGGCCTGCCCTGCATGGTGGCCGGCCTGCTGCACGGCGACACCGCCGCCGAGCGCCGCAAGGTGCGGGGCGCGCTGCAGACCTTGCAGGAGTGCGCGCAGCAGCACCTGTGCGGGCCCGTGCGCACCACCACCATCGCCACGCAGAACCCCCAGGACCTCCAGCGCCTGGCCTTGCAACTGCTGGAAAATGCGGGCACCATCAGCGAGACGCTGCTGCCGGCCCTGCCTCCCGACCACAGCCACCTGACAGGAATGCCTGCGCACTTCGTCCGGAGCCACTGAACTTGATGTACACCGCCAAAGGCCAGCTCGACCGTGACGCGATGATCCGCCAGCACGTCCCGCTGGTTCGCAGGATCGCGCACCACATGATCGCCAAGCTGCCGCCGAACGTGGAGCTGGACGATCTGATCCAGGTCGGCATGATGGGCCTGGCGGACGCCCTTTCGCGCTACGAGGCGGCCCAGGGCGTGCAGTTCGAGACCTTCGCCACCCAGCGCATCCGCGGCGCCATGCTCGACGAACTGCGCGAAGGCGACTGGATGAGCCGCAGTTCGCGCAAGAGCCAGAAGGACATCGAGCAGGCCGTGCACCGCCTGGAGCAGAAGCTGGGCCGCAGCCCGCTCGAATCGGAAATCGCCGGCGAGATGGGCATGGCCCTGGCCGAATACCAGAGCCTGCTGGGCAAGGTGCGCGGCACCCAGCTCGTGTACCTGGAGGACATGACGCACGGCAACGAGGACGAGGACGGCTTCCTGGACCGCCACGTGGCCGACAGCGGCGCCGACCCCGTGGAACTGCTGCGCGACCAGCGGCTCAAGATGTCGCTGGTGGCCGCCATCAAGAGCCTGCCCGAGCGCGAGCAGCACATCATGGGCATGTACTACGAGCACGACATGAACCTCAAGGAGATCGCCGCCGTGCTCGGCGTGACCGAATCGCGCGTGTGCCAGCTGCACAGCCAGTCGATCGCGCGGCTGCGCGCCAAGATGCGCGCGCACTGACATCGCTACTCAAAAGATAGCTGCCAGCGCTTGCTGGATAAGCGCTAGAGGCCCTTTTTATTCAAAATCCTTACAGGCTCGCGAGGACGGTTCCCGCGCAGGCGCCGAAGCCGATGCGGCGCGCGCCCGCCCGCTCGCAGCAGGCCGACAGCGCCAGCGTGTCCCCGTCCTGCAGAAAAATCCTTTGCTCGCCATTTGGCAGGGTGATCGGCTCCCGGCCGCCCAGCGTCAGCTCCAGCAGCGAACCCGCCTGGCCGGGTTCGGCGCCGCTCAGGGTTCCCGAGCCGAGCAGATCCCCGGGCTGCAGGTTGCAGCCGTTGACGGTGTGGTGGGCGATCAGCTGCGCGGGGGTCCAGTAGGCGGCCTGCGCGGCATTGCTGCGGGAGATCGCCACCGGGGCCAGGCCGGCGGCGCGCATCGCCGGGGTCTGCAATAGCACTTCGAGCTGGATGTCCAGGTGCCCTTGCGCCCGGTTCGCGGCGTCGTCAAGGTACGGCAGGGGCTGCGGGTCCGCAGCCGGGCGCGCGAACGGCGAGCGGAACGGCGCCAGGGCCTCCATCGTCACGATCCAGGGGGACATGGTGCTGCCGAAGTTCTTCGACAGGAAAGGGCCGAGCGGCTGGTATTCCCAGGCCTGGATGTCCCGCGCCGACCAATCGTTGAACAGCGTCACGCCGTAGAGATGCTCCTCCGCCTCCGCGATCGGGATGGGCGCGCCCAGCGCATTGCCCTGCCCCACCACGAAGCCCAGCTCCAGCTCGAAATCCAGCTTCTGGCTGGGCGCGAACGAGGGCCGCTCCGCGCCCACGGTCTGCCCCCTCGGCCGGCGGATCGGCGTGCCGTCCGGCACGACCGACGAGGCGCGGCCGTGGTAGCCGATGGGCACCCATTTGTAGTTGGGCATGAGCGGGCTGTCCGGGCGAAAGAGCTTGCCGACCGCCGTGGCATGGTGGATGCCGACGTAGAAGTCGGTGTAGTTGCCGATGCGGCACGGCAGCCCCAGCTCGCACGCGGCCAGGGGCAGCAGGGCCTTTTCCCAGGCCGCCTGGTCGCTGCTGCCCGTGCGCAGGCCCTCGGACAGCCTGCGGCGCAGCGCCAGGCGCGCGGCGCGCGGCTCGGCCATGAGCGCATTCATGTCGTCGGTGGCGACCAGCCCCGCCCCGCGCAGGTCCAGCACCTGGTCGCCGATGGCCACCCCGATGCGCCAGGCCTCCGCGCTGCCCGCGCGGCGGAATCGGCCGAAGGGCAGGTTCTGGATGGGGAAGTCCGTCTCGCGGGCGTTGGCGGAGGCCACCCAGCTGGTCAGCGTGGGGGCGTGGGTTTCGTCGATGTCGTACATGGGGGAGCAGAGGTCAGATAGGACGGGGATCGGTCACGAGTTCGCCGAGCGCACGGACGACCTGCCACAGCCGGACGTCCCGGGCGTGCTGCAGTTCCAGGGCGCCCCGCCCAGCATAGTCGTAAAACCCCTTGCCTGTCGCCACGCCCAGTTCGCCCTTGTCCACCCGCTGCTGGAGCGCGTCCGGCCGGAGGTTGACCGGCGCATCCTCGAAGCGGGGGTCCGCCAGGTTGCGCAGGCTCAGCCCCAGGCCCGTGTAGTCGTAGCGCTGCATCAGGCCGAGGACCTGCATGCGCGGCGCCAGGCTGGTGCGCACGGCGGCGTCCAAGTTCTCCACCGAGATGACGCCGGACTCCAGCAGATGGAATGCTTCGCGCCCCAGGGCACGCAGCAGGCGGTTGATGATGAAGCCGGGCACGAACTTCTCCAGGCGCACCGGCGCCTTGCCCAGCGCGCGCAGCAGGGCATCCGTTTCCGCCAGGAGGGCGGGGGCGGTGTGCTCGTCGCCCACCACTTCCACCAGCGGAAGGATGTGCGCGGGCGCGAACCAGTGCGCCACGACCAGCCGGGGCCGCAGCGCGGGCGGCGCCAGTTCGAAGACGTTCATGGTGGACGTGTTGCTCCACACCACGGCATGGGGCGCCGAGCGGGCGGCGACGGTCTCGTAGACGGCGCGCTTCACGTCCGCGTTCTCGAACACGGCCTCCACCACGAGGTCGGCCCGCACGAGCGCCTCCTGGCTGTCGGTCTGCGTGCGCACGCGCGACAAGGCCTGGTCCGCGGCGGTTCGGTCGGCCAGGCCGAGTTGGACTTTGAGGTCCAGGCTCTCGCCCAAGGTGGCGCATGCGCGCTCCAGCGCTTGCGGCGATGGATCGCACAGGTCCACGTCGAAACCGTGTTCGGCGAAGACCTGGGCAATGCCGGGGCCCATGACCCCGGCCCCCAGGACGGCAACGCGGCTCTCTCCGGCGCAGAAGGGGCGCCCGCCCAGGGTGAGGGGTGCCGTTGCAGCGGCAGACATGGCTTCCTGCCTTTCGGTTTGCGTCTGCATTCGTTATTCCAGGGAGAGGTTCTCGCGCTTGATCACCTCGCCCCAGGCCGCCGTCTCGCGGCTGATGCGCTGGGCGAACGTCGCAGGATCCTCGGCGATCACGTTCCCCTGCGAGCTCAGCGAGGCGCGCGCCTTCGGGTCCGCCATGATGTCCTTCGAGGCAGTGAAGATCTTCTGCAGGACCTGCGGCGGCGTGCCGGCCGGGGCCAGCATGCCCAGCCAGAAGGTCACGCTGAAATCGGGAATGCCGCTTTCCTCTACGGTCGGCACATCGGGCAATTGCGCCATGCGGGTCTTGGAGGTCACGGCCAGCGGCTTGACCTTGCCGGACTGGATCAGGGGCAGCCCTGCCCAGGTGTCGAACACGAAGTCGATCTCGCCGCTCATCACCGCCAGTTGCGCGGGCGAGCCGCCCTTGTACGGGATGTGCAGGGTCTTCACGTTGGCGCGGTTGCTCATCATCAGCGCGCCCAGGTGGGCGAGGTTGCCCAGCCCGGGCGAGCCATAGCGCACGCCGTCGGGGTTGGCGCGCGCATAGGCCAGCAGGTCGCTGAGCTTGTTGATCTTGTTGCGCTGCGCCCATTCGGGGTTGGCCACGATGATGAAGGGCGACTCCATGATGGGCGTGATCGGCGCCAGGTCCGAGGCCTTGTACGGAATCTTCTTGTAGAGCTGCGGGTTGATGGTGATGCTGCTGGAGTTCGTCAGCAGCCAGGTGTAGCCGTCGGGCGCGGAGCGCGCCACCTCGGACGCGCCGATGACGCCGTTGGCGCCGAGCTTGTTCTCCACCACCACGGCCTGGCCCAGCGACTTGGACAGGCCGTCGGCCATCACGCGGGCGATCGTGTCGGTGAGCGCCCCGGCGGGAAAGGGCACGATCACCCGGATGGGCCGCTTGGGCCAGTCGTCGGCCTGCGCCCAGGCGCCAGGCGCCAGCAGCGCCGTGCCGCTGCCCGCGGCCCATGCCAGGGGAGCCGCGCCGGCGGCGCTGACCATGCGGCGTCGTGCGCGATCGATCTTCTCTTGTGCCATGTCTGTCTCCTTGTTTGTCTAGGAATTGCTGATTGGGAAAATGGGGATGGAGGATGGGCTCATGCCGCCGCGAGCGAGGCCAGGAGCTGGTCTTCCTGGACCGCGTCGCCTTCCTGGACGTTCAGCTCCTGCACGACGCCGGCCTGCGGCGCCTCGACGGGGATTTCCATCTTCATGGACTCGAGCACCATCAGGACGTCGCCTTCCGCGACGTGCGCTCCGGGCTGCACCTCGATCTTCCAGACGCTGCCCGTGAGGGGGGAAAGCACTTTCAGGGAACTCATTTCTTCGACTCCTTCGATGGGTTGGAAAACAGCAGGTCGTTCGCCTGGCCGGTGTGGACCCGGCCGGCGGCGAAGTCCTCGAATGCCAGGATGCGCTGCACAAAGGGGATGTTCGTCTTCACCCCCTGGATCTCGAACGCCGACAGCGCATCCGACAGCTTGCGGATCGCCGCTTCGCGCGTGGGCGCATGCGCGATGACCTTGGCCAGCATCGGGTCGTAGTACGGCGTCACCTCGTTGCCCGCCGCATAGCCTGTCTCGACGCGGATGCCCGGGCCGGCGGGCGGCACGAAGGTGCCAAGCGTGCCCGGCGACGGGAAGAACCGGACCGGGTCCTCCGCATAGACCCGCGCCTCGATCGCATGGCCGTCGATGGCGGGCTGGTGCGGGATGACCGCCGCCAGCGCTTCCCCCGCCGCCAGGCGGATCTGCGACTGCACCAGGTCCACGCCGGTGATTTCCTCGGTCACGGCGTGCTCCACCTGCAGCCGGGTGTTCATCTCCAGGAAGCTGAAGCCCAGCTCCTCCTCGTACAGCGTCTCGACCGTGCCGATCACGTCGTACGGGAGTTGGGCCAGCACGTCCGTGAAGCGCGCGGCCGTGGCGTCCAGGAGCGCGCGCGGCAGCTGGGGCGCCGGCGATTCCTCCAGCACCTTCTGGTGCCGGCGCTGGATGGAGCAGTCCCGCTCGAACAGATGCCGCACCGCGCCGTGCCGGTCCGCCAGGATCTGGAACTCGATGTGCCGCGGCCGCGTGCAAAGCCGCTCCACGTAGATGTCGGCATTGGCGAAGCTGCGCTGCGCCATGGACCGGGCCTGTTCGATCGCCTTGGCAAGCTGGGCCCGGTCGTGCGCGGCCAGCATGCCGATGCCGCCACCGCCGCCGGCGGGCTTGACCAGCACCGGAAAGCCGATCGACGCCGCCTGCGCCAGCATCTCGTCCGGCGTCCCCTGCAGCACGCCCGTGCTCTGGCACATGGGCGCACCGTGGCGCGCCATCAGCTCCCGCGCCCGCGTCTTGTGCCCCATGGCCTCGATCCACCGCGGGCTGGGACCGATGAAAACCGCACCGCGCCTCTGCACCTCGCTGGCGAAGGCGTGGTTCTCCGACAGGAAGCCGTAGCCGGGGTGCACGGCGTCGGCCCCGGTCTTCTGGACCACGGCGAGGATCGCCTCCTGGTTCAGGTAGCTGGCCCGCGGGTCCGCGGGGCCGATGGCATGTGCCTCGTCGGCCTGCGCCACGTAGGGTAGGTGCCGGTCGGCTTCCGAATACACCGCGACGGAGGCGATGCCCATCTGCCGCAGGGCCCGGATCACGCGCGCGGCCACGGCCCCGCGGTTGGCCACGACGACTTTGTGGAATTTCATGGTCGTGCCCGCACTCATGGCCGCATGCGCTGCGCGGGGGGCTGGGGCGTCAGCAGGGGCCGGGCGAGCTCGGCGAATTCGCAGAGCAGCTTGCGCGTGCTGCGCGGGTCGATGATTTCCTCGATCCAGAACGACTCGGCCGAGCGGAACGGCGAGCGCAGGCGCCGCAGCCGCTCCTCGATCCGGGCCAACTCCGCCTCGGGGTCATCCGCCGCCTCGATCTCGGCGCGGTAGGCCGCGCTCACGCCGCCTTCCAGCGGCAGCGAGCCCCACCGCCCCGACACCCATGCATAGCGCACCGACAGCCGCCCCGCGGGCGCATTGGCCGCCCCGCCCACGCCGTAGGCGCTGCGCACGATGACGGTCGCCCAGGGCACCGTCGTCTGGTTCAGCGCGGTCATCGCCCGCGCGCCGTGCCGTATCGTGCCCGCCTTCTCCGCCTCCAGGCCGATGAGGAAGCCGGGGCAGTCCACCAGGTGCACGACGGGCAGGTGGAAGGTCTCCGCCATGTCGAGAAAGCGCACCATCTTCTGGCTCGCGTCCGCCGTCAGCGCGCCGCCATGGAAGTACGGGTCGTTGGCCATCACGGCCACCGGCAGGCCGCCCAGGCGCGCCAGGCCGGTGATGACGGAGCGGCCGTACATGCGCCCCATCTCGAAGAAGGAGCCGGCATCCACCACCGACTCAATGATCTGCCGCATCTTGTAGACCTTGCGGGTGTCCCGGGGCACGATGTCCAGCAGCTTCTCGTCGCGCCGGTTCGGGTCGTCGTCGCAGGGCAGCACCGGCGGCAGCTCGTACACCGAGGAAGGCAGGTACGAGAGGAAGCGGCGCGCGCACTCGAAGGCCTCTTCCTCGGTATCGACCGCGTGGTCCACGGCTCCGCTCCTGGTCTGGATCTCCCAGCCGCCCAGCTCCTCCTTGGTCAGGTTCTGGCCGATGCCCGCCACCACGGGCGGGCCCGCGACGAACATGGCGGCGGTCTTCTTGGTCATGACCGAGTAGTGGCTGGCCACCAGCCGCAGGGCGCCCAGGCCGGCCACCGACCCCAGCCCCAGGCCGACCACGGGCACGACGCCCAGGGTGCTGGAAACCAGCTGGAAAGGCTGCCCGCCGTTCACCCCGTTGGGCAGGTTGGAGCGGCCATGCGTCTCGATCGTCTTCACGGAGCCGCCGCCGCCGGAGCCTTCGATGATCCGCACCAGCGGCAGGCGGAACTGCTGCGCCATCTGCTCGGCCATGATGGGCTTCTCGCGGATCGTCGCGTCCGCCGAGCCGCCGCGGATGGTGAAGTCGTCGCCGACGACCACCACCTTGCGGCCCTGGATGGTGCCGCGCCCGAAGACGCAGTTGGCGGGCATGAAATCGACGATCTCGCCGTCCTCGCCATACCGGGCCTTGCCGGTGATGGAGCCGACCTCGGTGAAGGATTCCTTGTCGAGCAGGCCCTTGACGCGCTCGCGCACGGTCAGGCGGCCCGCGTCATGCTGGCGCTTGACCTTGTCGGCGCCGCCCATGGCGCGCACCAGCGCCTGCCGCCGGGCCAGTTCGTCCAGTTCAGGCTGCCAGCTCATGCCTGCCTCCCGTTCCGGTGGTTGTTGCAGATGCCTTGCATTGGGGTGTTCATAGCCATATTCCTTTTGGGGGTGAAAGAGCTCCGGCCGCTGGCGGAATGCCGGTCAGCGCGCAGGAAGGAAGGAGTCGACAGCCGATATCAGATGACTTCGAAAAGCGCGGCTGCGCCCTGGCCGCCGCCGATGCACATCGTGACCACGACGAACTTCGCGCCGCGCCGCTTGCCCTCGATGAGGGCGTGCCCCGTCAGGCGGGAGCCGGACATGCCGTAGGGGTGGCCCACGGCGATCGCGCCGCCATCGACATTGAGCAGGTCGTCCGGAATGCCGAGGTGGTCGCGGCAATAGATCACCTGCACGGCGAACGCCTCGTTCAGCTCCCACAGGCCGATGTCCTCGATGCGCACGCCGGTGCGGGCGAGCAGCTTGGGGATCGCGTAGATCGGCCCGATGCCCATCTCGTCGGGCTCGCAGCCCGAGACCGCGAAGCCCCGGAAATACCCCAGCGGGGCCAGCCCTTTTCTTTCCGCCAGCGCGGCATTCATGACGACCGTGGCCGAGGCGCCGTCCGAGAACTGGCTGGCGTTGCCCGCCGTGATGACGCCCTCCGGGAACACCGGGCGGATCTTCGAGACGCCTTCGTAGGTGGTATCGGCGCGGATACCCTCGTCCCGGTCCAGCGTGACCTCCCGGACCGACGCATTGCCGGCCTTGTCGGCGACGCCCATCATCGTCGTGAACGGCACGATCTCCTGGTCGAACCGGCCGGCCGCTGCCGCCGCGGCCGCCCTGAGCTGGCTGCGCACGCCGTACTCGTCCTGGCGCTCGCGCGAGATGCCGTAGCGCTTGGCGACCTGCTCCGCGGTCTGGATGTTGGTCCAGTAGATCTCCGGCTTGTTCTGCTTCAGCCAGGCCTCGTGGATCATGTGCTTGTTCTTCTCGTTCTGCACGCACGAGATGGACTCGACCCCGCCCGCCACATAGACGTCGCCCTCGCCGGCGATGACGCGCTGCGCGGCGAACGCGATGGTCTGCAGGCCCGAGGAGCAGAAGCGGTTGACGGTGACGCCAGCCGTCGTCACCGGGCAGCCCGCGCGCAGCGCGATCTGCCGCGCGATATTGGCGCCGGTGGCGCCCTCGGGGCTGGAGCAGCCCATGAGCACGTCCTCGACCTCCGCAGCGTCGATGCCCGCGCGCGCTATCGCGTGCTGCACGACGTGTCCGCCCATGGTGGCGCCATGGGTCATGTTCAAGGCCCCCCGCCAGGACTTGGCCAGCCCGGTTCTGGCGGTGGAAACGATTACTGCGTCAGCCATTTTCTTCATACCCTCAATTGAAAGATCCGCCTTCGCTGGCAAGCCTCGCCAGCAGGGGCGCAGGCTCCCAGAGATCGCCATGCCGCCCCGCGGCGAACGCCTCCATCAGCACCGCGACATTCGGCAGGCCCAGGGTGTCCGCATGGAACATGGGGCCGCCCTGGTGGCTGGGGAATCCATAGCCCGTCACGTAGACCACGTCGATGTCGGACGCCCGCTGGGCAATGCCCTCCTCGAGAAGGCGGGCCCCTTCGTTGGCCAGCGAGAGCACCAAGCGGTGGACGATCTCCTGGTCGGAAACGCGGCGCCTTTCGATGCCCAGGTCTTTCGAGTGGGCGACGATCAGGTCGTTGACCACCTTCGACGGGCGCGCCTTGCGCTCGCCCGGCGCGTAGTCGTACCAGCCCGCGCCCGTCTTCTGGCCGAAGCGCCCCAGCTCGCAGACCAGGTCCGGGATGCGCGAGCTCTTGTAGCGGGGGTTCTCGCGGGCCCGGCGCTTGCGGCCGGCCCAGGCGATGTCGTTGCCCGACATGTCGCTCATGCGGAACGGCCCCATGGCGAAGCCGAAGCGCTCGATCGCCTGGTCCACCTGCCCGGGCAGGCAGCCCTCTTCCAGCAGATAGCCCGCCTGCAGCGTGTACTGCTGCAGCATGCGGTTGCCGATGAACCCATCGCAGACCCCGGAGACTACGCCGACTTTCTTCAGGCGGCGCGCCAGCGCCATCACCGCCGCCAGCACCTGCGGCGCGGTCTGCGCGCCCCGGACGACCTCGACCAGCCGCATCACCTGCGCGGGGCTGAAGAAGTGCATCCCCACCACGTCGGCGGGCCGGCGCGTGAAAGCGGCGATGGTGTCGATGTCCAGGGTGGAGGTGTTGGTGGCCAGGATGGCGCCCGGGGCCATCACCTGGTCCAACGCCGCGAACACCTGCCGCTTCGCCTCCATGTCCTCGAAGACGGCTTCGACCACGATGCCCGCGCCCCGCACCGCTGCGAGGTCCGTCGTGCCCGTGACCAGCGACATCCTGGCCTGCACGTCGTCCGCGCTGATCCTGCCCTTCTCGCGGGCGCTGTCGTAGCCCTTGCGGATGTTGGCCAGGGCCTTGTCGAGCGCAGCCTGGCTGGTTTCGACGATGCCCACCGGCAAGCCGGCGTTGGCGAACGCCATGGCGATGCCCACGCCCATGGTGCCGCCGCCCACCACGGCCGCCGAGGCAATGGCGCGCGGCTGGACGCTGTCGTCCAGGCCCGCGATGCGCGCCGCCGCGCGCTCGCTGAAGAACACGTGCCGCAGCGCCTTGCTCTCCGTGGTGTTGAGCAGCGCCAGGATGCTTTCGCGTTCGAGCCTGAGGCCCTGATCGATGGGCAGGCTCACCGCGGCCGCCACGCAGTCCACGCACTTGCGGGGGGCCGGCAGCCCCTTGGTCGCCGCGGCCACTGCCGTCCGGGCGAACTGGAAGAAGGCCTCGTGGTGCGGGAAGTCGATCTGGATGTCGCGCACGCGCGGCAGCGGGCGCACCTGCGCCACCTTGCGCGCCAGGGCGCGGGCCTGGCCGACCAGGTCGCCGGTGGAGATTTCATCGAAGAGCTGCGGCAGTTCCTCCGCGGGCACGGTGTTGCCCTGCAGGATCATGCCGAGCGCGCGCTCGACGCCGATCAGCCGGGGCAGGCGCTGGGTGCCGCCCGTGGCGGGCAGCACGCCCAGCTTGACCTCCGGCAGCGCCACCTTGGCGCCGCGCGTGGCGATGCGGTAGTGGCAGCCCAGCGCCAGTTCCAGCCCGCCGCCCATCGCCAGTTCGTTCACCGCGGCGACCACGGGCTTGGGCGCGTTTTCGATCGTGGCGATGAGCGTGCGCAGGCTCGGCTCGGCCGAGCTCTTGAGCGTGTTGAACTCGCGGATGTCGGCGCCGGCGGAAAAGACGTTGCCGGCGCCCGTGAGCACCACCGCCTGCACCGCCGGATCCTTCATCGCCCGGTGGACCGCCTGGAACGCGGCCAGCCGCGTGGCGTGGCCGAGGCCGTTGACGGGCGGGTTGTCCAGCACGATGACGGCCACGTCATTGCCGGCTTCCATGTTTGCATTCATTGCTTGCATCACTGTGGGTTCTTCGCGGGGCCGAAGGCGCCCCGGGTTCGCATCTCGCCGATCTCCTGCGCACTGGCGCCCAGCCATTCGCGCAGGACTTCTTCCGTGTGCTGCCCGAGCAGCGGCGCGGGCTGGGCCGCGCTGGCCGGCGTCCGGGACAGGCGGACCACGGGCCCGGCGAACCCGACGCTGCCGGCCACGGGGTGGTCGATCTCGGCGAAGAACCCCCGGTGGCGCAGTTGCTCGTCCTGCACGACTTCAGGAATCGTGAGGATCGGCCCCGCCGGCACCTCGTGGGCGCTCAGCATTTCGCCCAGCTCGCGCTTGGTGTGCTGCCGGGTCCAGGCGTTGACCTCCGCGTTCAGCGCCTTGGCGTTCGCCACCCGCAGGGTGTGCGACGCGAACCGGGGGTCCGACTCCAGCTCGGGCCGCCCCATGGCCTGCGTCAGGCTGTGGAACAGGCCGTCCGTGGAGGCGGCGATCTGCACATGGCCGTCCGACGCCTCGAACAGATCCGCCGGCGCAGCATGCGAGTTGCCGTTGCCGTCGCGCTCGGGCACCACGCCGGCGCCCAGGTAGCCGGGGATGAACGTGGTGGTCATGGACAGCAGGCTTTCGACGAGCGAGACGTCCACGTGCTGACCCTTGCCCGTGCGTGCGCGCACCGTCAAGGCCAGCAGCGCGCCGATGGTGGCGTGCAGCGCCGCCCCGTAGTCGCCCACGTAGAAGCCCGCGCGCACCGGCGGCGCATCGGGCATGCCCGTGAGCGCCGTGAGTCCGCTCATGGCCTGCGCCACCGAGTCGAAGCAGCCGCGCGACGCATACGGCCCGCTCTGGCCGAAGCCGGAGATCGAGACCACGATCAGGCGCTCGTTGATCTTCTCGATCTCCTCGGCGGGGAAGCCCATCTCGGCCAGTGTGCCGGGCCGGAAGTTCTCGACCAGGATGTCGGCCTTCTGCATCAGCGCGCGCAGCACGTCCCGGCCAGCCGGGCTGCGCAGGTCCAGCACCATGCCGCGCTTGCTGCGGTTGAGCGCCATGAAGTAGGTCGATTCGCCATGGATCAGCGGCGCCAGCCGCCGCGACGGCTCCCCGCCCAGGCCTTCGACCTTGACCACGTCGGCCCCCATGTCCCCCATCATCAGCGCGGCATGGGGGCCGGCGACGAAGCGCGACAGGTCCAGCACCTTGACGCCGCAGAGCGGGCGCATGTCCTGCGCGCTCATGCCGGCACCCTCGCGTGGCCGGCGGCCACGAGCTGCCCGTCCGCGTTCCGCGTGGCCACCCGCAGGCCCGTGAAGCGCGTTCCGCCCGCGTTCACCTCCTCGTCCACCAGGGCATGGCTGTGCAGCGTGGTGCCCACCAGGATGGGCGAGACGAACGAGAGCGCGAGCTGCGCCCCCTGCGTCACGCGGGGCCCGAAGTGGTCCAGCAGCAGCGAGGTATGGTGCGACGCGCACAGCATGCCCTGCGCCACCGGCGCGGGATAGCCGGCCTTCCTGGCGACGTCGGGGTTAGTGTGCAGGCTCTGGCGCACGGCCATCGGCTTTTCCTGCGCCCAGGAAAACGGATAGCCGGAGAAGACCACGCTTTGCTCGATGGAGACATCGCGGGCGATAGGCCCCAGCACCATGCCCTCCGCCAGGGCTTGCCCGGGCCGCGCGCGCAGGGCGTCGCCGTCGGGCAAGCGGCCTTCCACGTGGGGCAGATGCGAGGCCCAGTGCTTGGGAATATCGCCCTCGTCGGGCCGGTCGGTCACGTCGTAGAGGACGGTTTCCGTGGCCAGCAGCCGCGCGATGACGAGGCCGTCGTGGCGCACGGCCTGGCTCAGCAGCGTGCGGTAGCGGCGCCCCTTGCGCACGTACTTCGCCACGTGCGTTCCGGTGACGGTGACGCGCTCGCCGATGCCCAGCGGCGCCAGGTAGTCGATGACGGCCTTGGTGTGCAGGCCGCCATAGGCGCCGTTGCTGCCGTCGTAGCCCAGCAGCACCATCTTGAGCAGGTCGTTCACCAGCAGCGACGGCGGAACGCAGGGGCCGCCATCCAGGCCGCGCAGGTAGCGGTCGGGGTTGTCGCCGATGGCGAAGGCATGCGCGCGCACGGCGGACTCGCTGACGACGCCTTCGACGCGGCCGAGGTCGTCGTTGACCTTCAGGTTCTCCCAGCTGAATCTGGGCAGGGATGCGGGCGGAACGATCACGGAAGGGTACTCCTCGGAACGGGTTCTAAAGGGGATGTCGGTGCGCGCTAGGCGGCGGTCGTGGCGCCGTCGATGGTCCAGGCGGCGCCCCGCACCTCCTGGGCGTCCTCCGAGCAGAGGTAGGCCGCCAGGGAGGCCACCTGGTCCTTGGTGACGAAGCGCCCCGAGGGCTGGCGCAGGCCCAGCAGCCGGGCCGTCGCGGCCTCCATGCCGAGCGCCTCCTTCTCGGCCAGCGCCTCCACCTGGCGCTGCACCAGGGCGGTGTGGACCCAGCCGGGGCAGATGGCGTTGCAGGTGATCGGGGTGGCCGCCGTTTCGAGGGCGACGGCCTTGGTGAGGCCGATCAGCCCGTGCTTGGTGGCGTTGTAGGCGCACTTGCCGGCCCGGCCGCGCAGGCCGCTGATGGAGGCGATGTTGATGATGCGGCCCCAGCCGCGCTGGCGCATGGACGGCAGCGCGAGGCGGATGGTGTGGAAGCTGGCCGAGAGGTTGACCGCCAGCATCTCGTCCCACATCGCGACGGGGAACTCCTCGATGGTGCTGACGTGCTGCAGCCCGGCGTTGTTCACCAGCACCTCGATGGCGCCGTGCTCCTGCACCAGCGACTGGATCAGCCCCTCGATCTGCCGCGGATCGCGCATGTCGGCCTGCCGGTAGCGCAGCACGCCCGGCTCGCCGGTGGCCGCATCGCACATGGCCTGGCCGGAGGCCTGGGGCTCGCGCCCGTTGACCGCCACGCGCATTCCGTTCCTGGCAAGGCGCTGGGCGATGGCCAGCCCGATGCCTGAATTCCCGCCGGTCACCAGCGCAATCCGCCGGGCCGCGTCTCCGTTGTTCTGCATGTCCAAAGACCTCGTTTTGTTCGGAAGGAATTGTTCCGCCGGGGTCTCTGTGCGTCCAATACTGTTATTTCCCCCCACCTATACTCACAGCGTCTCAATTGCAAAGAAGCCATGGAACTGCGACACCTCAGGAGCTTTGTCGTGCTCGGCGAGGAACTGAATTTCACCCGCGCGGCCAACCGGATGCACATGGCCCAGCCGCCGTTCAGCCAGCGCATCCGCCAGTTGGAGACCGAGATGGGGGTGAGCCTTTTCAAGCGCCACTCCCGGCAGGTGCAATTGACCCCCGCCGGCAAGGCGTTCTTCGACGAAATCCGCCCTCTCCTGGCCCAGCTGGAAGGCGCCATCGAGGCCTGCCAGCAGGTCGAGCGCGGCACCAAGGGACTGCTGCGCGTGGGGTTCACCGGGCGGGCCAGCCAGATGCTGCTGCCCCTGGTGGTGCGCGTGTGCGAGCAGAACTTTCCCGACGTGACGCTGGACATACGCGGGCCGCACCCGACGGGCGACCTGCAGCTTCTGCTGCTCAATGGGGAGCTGGATTTGGCACTGTGCTTCCTGCCGCTGACGCACCCGGACATCGAGGTGCGCGTGCACGCCACCTGCACGCTCGGGCTTGCGCTGCCCAAGACCCATCGGCTCGCGTCCTCGCGCCAGGTCAGCCTGAGCGATCTCAGCGCCGACCCGTTCGTGGGGTATCCGGCGAACCGGGGCTTCCTCCTGCGCACGGCCATGGACGCCGCCTGCAAGCACGCCGGGTTCATCCCCCGGGTGGTGCGCGAGACCGATACCTCGCAGGTCTTGATGTCCCTGGTGGCCGCCGGCGTGGGCGTGACCGTGGCCCCTCAGGAACTGGAGAAGCAGGAAGAAAGCCGGGACCTCGTCTTCAAGGAACTGAGCACGGAGGGCGCGAGCCTGGACCACGGCCTGGCCTGGCGGTCCAACAACAGCAACCCGCTGCTCAGAAAGCTGCTCGAGGTCGGTTCGTTCTGAAATCGCTACATAAAAAGGAGCTGCTTGCGCTTATTCCGCCTTGCTTTCAGGCAGAAAACCACCTGAAAACCATATAGGTAAAGCGCTAGAAGCTCCCTTTTCAGGAGCAACTTCGTGATCAGCTTGCGGATTTGTAGATGCGCGCCACCGTGCCGGCGCCGCTGCCGTAGGTGACGCTTTCGCCGCTGCCGGCCTGCGGCAGCACCGTGGCCACCTGGCGGTCGGTGAGGGCCGCGACGCGGGCCAGGTTGTCGCGCTGCATCGCCACGCTGGCGCTCACCGCCTGCAGGCGCTGGGCCAGGGCGGGCGACAGGCTGGCGGTATCGGTGCGCCCCATGATCTCGGCCAGCTCGGCGGCGGCCTGCCGCAGCGCGGCGCTGCAGCGCTCCATCTTCGGCGCGTCGGTGGCCAGCAGCGCGGCCGAGACGGCCTGCACCTGCTGTTCGACGTTCGCCAGGGCGGTTTCGAGGGTCATCCGGGAGGGAGCTTCCGTTCAGCGGCGGCGGGACGAAAAGGGAAGGGAAGAAGGAACAGGGCAAAAAAGCGCGGTCAGTGGCCGCGCGAGCGCGAGATGATCTCCTGCGCGTTGTCCAGCAGCTTGTCTGCGATGGCTTCGGCATCCACCGAGAAGGTGCCCTTCTCGATCGCGGCGCGCACGGCCTTGACCTTGCCGGCGTCGAAGTCGCCGGAAGTGCGAGCCGTCTGGTCCAGGGACCGGGCCGCCGTGGAGACCGTGACAGGCACACCGGCGGCCGACGCAGCCTGCGCGCCCTTGGCGGCTCCTTCGGCGGCGCTGGGGGCGGCAGGACTTTTGGCTTGCTTGGCAAGCCCCGTCTGCGCCAGGGCGCCCGGGAGTTCCGGTTTCTGACCTATCTTCATCGCTCTCTCCACCACCCCGGGTGTGGGGTATACAGTAGCAATGTTTTCGACCCATTCGGCGGGGACTTTAGCGATTTATCGCCATCGCGTCATCAAAGCGCGACGTCCACCGTTCCGTTTTCACTTACAGTTCCACTGATCACTCGGCCATTGGCCATGCGGATGCGTACAGTCTGCCCCGCCGCGCCGGCCGTCATGGCCTGCCCGGCCGAGGTCACGGCATAGCCCGGCCCCTGTGCCACGATCTTCACCTGGGCACCGGCGCGGAACAGATGGGGCGCGCGCACCATGCTCTGGCGCAGCGCCTGCCCTCCCGCCAGCGTGCGCGCCGCCACCTGGCCCACCCACATGTCCGGGTTGGCCATGACGGGGGCGGCTTCGGCCGCCCAGTCCACCTCGCCCTCGACCGCATCTTCCGCCGTGAGGACGGCGCCCGCCGCCACCGGTCCCGCGAGCACCCAGGCCGGGCCGAAGGCGCGGACGGTGACGGGCAGGAACACGTTCCACGCGGTGGCGCCTTCCACGCAGCGCAGCCCGATGCGGGTGCGCCCCCACAGGCGCGCGCCGCTCGGCAGGTAGGGTTCGACCCGTGCGCAGGGCGCCAGCCGCAGGCGCGAATCCAGAGAGCCAACGCTCACTTCCATGCGTAGGGGCAGCCCGGCGGGCTGGTTGCGCGCCATGGCGTCGTCCAGCCAGCGCTGGGTGAGCGGGCCGAGGTCCGCCGCGGGGTCGGCCGCCACCTGGGCGAAGGCGCTGCCGCTGGCGGCCAGGCACAGGGCGAGCAGTGTGCGGGAAAGAAGGGTGGTCATGGGGGCCTCCTGGGCATCGGCGGCCTTGCGCCTGTCGCAAGGGCAAGGGCCTTTTCACCCCTGGAACTATAGGCAGCCGCGCCGCGCGCAAACCCTGGAACTGCGCAGCCAATGCCGCGTTCTTCGCGCTTTAGAAAAACGCCCCGGCTTCCACAATCGATGCCACGCCGCAAAGCCCCTGATGGGCAGGGTGCGGCGCCACTGCAAACCAGGGTGCGAGGCACACATGCTTGACAAGATGACCAACCGGCTGGATTTCCTCGGCAGCGCGCTCACCCTGCGCGCCGAGCGCCAGCGCGCCATCGCCAGCAACATCGCCAACGCCGACACCCCCGGCTACGTGGCGCGCGACTTCAAGTTCAGCGACGCGCTGCGCGAGGCCACGGGCGAGAACGGCTCCCCCAGCGCCGCGCCCCGGCTCGCCGCGGGCGCCACCGACGCCCGCCACATCCCTCTGCCCGTCGCACGCACGGACTCCGGCGGCGGCGCCCTGGGCTATGCCGTGCAGACCCAGCCCAGCCTGGACAACAACACCGTGGACCTGGACCGCGAGCGCTCCAACTTCGTGGACAACGCCGTGCGCTACGAGGCCACGCTGCGCTTCATCAACGGCAACGCCAAGACGATGCTGAGCGCGATCCAGGGCCAGTAAAGGAGACCCGCCATGTCCATGTTCTCCATCTTCAACGTCTCGGGCAGCGCCATCAGCGCGCAGTCCCAGCGCCTGAACGTGGTGGCCAGCAACCTGGCCAACGTCGATGCCGTGGCCGGCCCCGACGGCCAGGCCTACAAGGCGCGCCAGGTGGTGTTCCAGACCACGCCCATGGGGGCCGACAGCTCCGCCGGCGTGCGCGTGTCCGCCATCAACGAGAGCGACACCCCGGGCCGCCGCGTGCACGACCCGAGCCACCCTTCGGCCGATGCCGAGGGCTACGTCACCCATTCCAACGTGAACGCGGTGGAGGAGATGGTCAACATGATCTCGGCCTCGCGCTCGTACCAGAACAACGTCGAGGTCATGAACACCGCCAAGACGCTGCTGCTCAAGACCCTGCAGATGGGTCAGTAAGCAAGAAAGGCCCGCCATGATCCTCAATCCCATCGGCTCCACCGCCACGGTCAATTCCGGCACCTCCACCAACGCCTCCACCGACCCGGCGGCGATGCAGGACCGCTTCCTCAAGCTGCTGGTCGCGCAGCTGAACAACCAGGACCCGATGAACCCCCTGGACAACGCGCAGATGACCACGCAGATGGCGCAAATCAACACCGTCACGGGCATCCAGACGCTGAACCTCTCCATGCAGACCATGGCCGAGCAGTTCACGACCATGCAGACGCTGCAGGGCATCAGCATGATCGGCCGCTCCGTGTTCGCGGAAGGCAGCCGCATGAGCTTCGCGGACGACGTGGGCACGGGCACCTTCGAGCTCGCGGGCGCCGCCACCAACGTCAAGGTGGAAGTGGTCACGCCCGGCGGCGTGGTCGTGGGCACCGTGGACATGGGCGCGCAGGAGCAGGGCCGCCGCAGCTTCGAATGGGACGCCAGCAAATACAGCGGCAACACCGGCGACCTGCGCTTCCGCGTGACGGCCACCAGCGGCGAAGGCGAGGTCAAGGCCACGCCGCTGATGCAGTCCAAGGTGACGGCCACCGGCTCCAACGCCGGCGCGCTGACCCTCACGCTGGAGAACGGCGACACCGTCAACTACGCCAACATCCGCGGCGTGCTCTGAAGCGGCACACCGGCATCCCCCTTCACGCCACCAGGAGAACACCATGGGTTTCCAGCAAGGCCTCTCCGGCCTCAACGCCTCGGCCAAGAACCTCGACGTCATCGGCCACAACATCGCCAACGCGAACACCACGGGCTTCAAGGCCTCGCGCACGGAATTCGCGGCCATGGTGGCCTCCGCCATCGGCAGCGCCAGCGGCAAGAATTCCGGCATCGGCGTCGAAGTGTCGGCCATCGCGCAGCAGTTCAACCAGGGCAACCTCACCGTCACGGGCAACAGCCTGGACGTGGCCATCAACGGCAACGGCTTCTTCATGCTGCAGATGCCCGATGGTTCGCGCGCCTACACGCGCGCCGGCGACTTCAAGCTCGACACCATGGGCAACGTGGTCTCCAACAGCGGCGGCCAGGTCATGGGCTACCCCACCGACCCCACCACGGGCGTGCGCACCTCCAGCACGGCGGTGCCGCTGACCTTCCCCACGTCCGCCCCCATCCCGGCCAAGCAGACCACCGAGATCACCGCAGCCTTCAACCTCGACGCGCGCGCACCCGACGCCGCCGGCGACCCGGCCGCCACGCCGCCCGTGCCGGCCACGCCGCGCTCGACCTATGGCACCTCGCTCAACGTCTACGACAGCCAGGGCGTGGCCAAGCCCGTGAGCCTGTACTTCGAGAAGAACGGCGCCAACACCTGGGACGTGTACACCGAGCTCGACGACCCCACGGCCACCCCGCCCGTGGTCGCCACGCCGATCGGCCAGATCACCTTCGACAACAACGGCAAGATCACCGGTCCCGCCGCCACGCCCCCGGCGACCGGCTTCAACCTGCCGCTGACCATCGCCCCCACGCCGCCCAACCCCAACGGCCTGCCCAACTACACGGTGCAGTTGAACCTCGACAACGTCACCCAGTTCGGCACCAAGTTCGCCGTGTCGGAGCTGACGCAGGACGGCTACACCTCGGGCCAGCTCACGGGCATCAACATCGGAGACGACGGCGTCATCCTGACCCGCTACTCCAACGGCGTGACCCGCGCCGAGGGCCAGATCGCCCTGGCGAGCTTCCGCAACACGCAGGGCCTGGCGGCCATCGGCGGCAACAACTGGGTGGAGACCTACGAGTCGGGCCAGCCCGTGTTCGGCGCGCCCACCGACGGCAACTTCGGCTCCCTGCGCTCGGGCGCGCTGGAGGACTCCAACGTGGACCTGACGGCCGAGCTGGTCAACATGATGACCGCGCAGCGCGCCTACCAAGCCAACGCGCAGACCATCAAGACGCAGGACCAGGTCATGTCCACCCTGGTCAACCTGCGCTGACATCCACCGCTGAGGCCACGCCATGGACCGCATCATCTACACCACCATGACCGGCGCCAACGCCGCCGTCCAGCGGCAGGCGGTGCTGTCCAACAACCTCGCCAACGCATCCACCACGGGCTTCCGGGCGGAGATGTCCACCTTCCGCTCGGTGCCGCTGCAGGGCGACGGCGCCAAGACGCGCGTGTTCGCGCTGGAGGCCACCTCGGGCCACGTGGAGACCGCAGGCCCCGCCCAGACCACCGGGCGCAACCTGGACGCCATGGCCAAGGGCAATGCCTGGTTCGCCGTGCAGGGGCTGGACGGCACCGAGGCCTACACCCGCGCGGGCCGCTTCGAAGTCTCCACCGCGGGCCAGTTGGTGACGCCCTCCGGCCTGCCCGTGCTGTCTGACGGCGGCGCGCCCATCGACATTCCGCAGGGCGCCACGATCGCGCTGGGCGCCGACGGCACCATCACCGCCAAGACGGGCAACGAGCCGCCCGTGCCCGTGGCCCGCCTCAAGCTCGTCACGGCCACGGCGGAAACGCCGGTGCGGCGCGGCGACGACGGCATGTTCCGCTCCGCGGGCGGCGACGCCCTGCCGGCCGACCCGAACGCCCGCATGGTGTCGGGCGCGCTGGAAGGTTCCAACGTGAACGCGGTGGAGTGCATGGTGGGCATGATCGCCGCGTCCCGCCAGTTCGAGCAGCAGATGAAGCTGCTGCAGACCGCCGAAAGCGACGACAAGGCCGCCGGCCAGTTGCTCAGCCTGAACGGCTAGAGATAAAGGACTACCGCCATGATGAATTCCCTCTGGATCGCCAAGACCGGCATGACCGCCCAGCAGACCCAGCTGGACGTGATCTCGCACAACCTCGCCAACGTGTCCACCACGGGCTTCAAGCGCAACAACGCGGTGTTCGAGGACCTGATCTACCAGAACCTGCGCCAGGTGGGCTCGCAGACCACCGAGGAGAACCAGCTCCCCACCGGCCTGCACCTGGGCCTGGGCGTGAACGTGGTGGCCACCAGCCGCAACTTCACCCAGGGCAGCCTGCAGCAGTCGGGCAACAGCCTGGACGTGGCCATCAACGGCGACGGCTTCTTCGAGGTGTCGCTGCCCGACGGCACCACCGCCTACACGCGCGACGGCTCCTTCCAGCTCGACTCGCAGGGCCGCGTGGTCACCTCCAGCGGCCTGCCCGTGGCGCCAGGCATCACCGTGCCAGCGGGCACCAAGAGCATCAGCATCAGCGAGGACGGCGTGGTCAGCGCCACCGTGGCCGGAGCCGCCGCGCCCCAGCAGCTCGGCCAGCTCTCCATGTCCAGCTTCATCAACTCCGCGGGCCTGCAGCCCATGGGGCAGAACCTCTACCTGGAGTCGGCCGCGTCCGGCCCGCCGCAGCAGGGCACGCCCGGCACCAACGGCCTGGGCATCGTCCGGCAGGGCTTCCTGGAAAGCTCCAACGTCAACGTGGTGGAAGAGCTGGTCAACATGATCCAGACCCAGCGCGCCTACGAGATGAATTCCAAGGCCATCCAGACATCCGACCAGATGCTGGCCAAGCTGTCGCAACTCTGATGAGGAACGCTGCCATGAACACCCACACCTTCCTGCGCCTGCTGGGCAGCACTTATCTGGCCGTGCTGGCTGCACTGTCTACGGGCTGCGCCAGCCTCAGCCCCGCGCCGCCCGTGGACGTGCTGCCCACCACGCCCCCGCCCGTGGCCACCCTGCCCCGGCCCAGCGGCCCCGCCACCGGCAGCCTGTTCCATGCCGCGAGCTACCGCCCCGCGTTCGAGGACCAGCGCGCGCGCCTGGTCGGCGACGTGGTGACCATCGCCATCAAGGAAGAGATCGACGCCAAGCAAAACTCCCAGTCCAACGTGAACCGCAGCTCGGACACCAGCGGCGGCATCACGGCGCTGCCGCTGCTGTCCACCAAGGCAGCGGCCAAGGTCGCCGACAAGACCAAGATCGGCGCGGGCTACGAGAGCACCTTCGAGGGCAAGGGCGACACCCTGGCCAAGAACGAGTTCAAGAGCAACATCACCGCCATCGTTACCGACGTGCTGCCCAACGGCCACCTGGTCATCGCGGGCGAGAAGCAGGTGGGCGTGAACCGCAGCGTGGACGTGCTGCGCTTCTCGGGCATCGTCGACCCGCGCCGGCTGCAGCCCGGCAGCGTCATCGACTCCCAGTACGTGGCCAACGTGCGCGTGATCTCGCGCGGCCTGGGCGAGCAGGCCGAAGTGCAGGCCATGGGCTGGCTGGCCCGCGCCTTCAACTCCGTCACCCCCTTCTGACGCCAGCCCATGGCCTGCCTCCGTCCGCTGCTTTCCCTGGCGCTGGCGCTGTGCTGCGGCCTGGCGGGCCCGGCCCGCGCGGCGGACTTCCGCGAACCCATGGACCAGCCGTTCCTCGTCTGGCCCCACATCCCGGTGGTGCGCGCCTCGGACCTGGGCGACTACGCGCAGGACCGCAAGGCGTTCTCGGACCTGCACGCGGACAAGGCCGACCCGCAGAAGCTGCTGGCCGCGCTGCAGGCCGTGGACGAGCTGCAGGCCCACCACGAGCGCACGGCGCTGGCCCAGCTGGGGCGCACGCTCAACACGCAGCTGATCGGCGAGCTGGATCGGCAGGCCCGGCGCATCAACACGCGCTCGCCCAAGCTGCGCTTCGAGTTCGCGGGCATCACGCCGCAGGAGCTGCAGGGCGCGGCCACGCTGGACGCGAAGGCGCTGGACGCGCTCAAGGCCAAGGCGGGCCAGGTGATGCTGGTGGCCTACATCACCTACACGCGCATGGAAGGCGCGCTGGTGCAGGCCACGGCCACGCTGGTCAAGCTGGGCAGCGGGGCGTCGCAGAGCTTCACCGTGACGGCGCCCGCGCCCGCGCTGGCCGACGTGCTGGCGCGCGAGATCTTCGACTACTTCCAGGGCACGCGCTTCTCGCAGCACCAGAACCCGCTGGGCGCCTGGGAGTGGCTCACGGCCGCGCCCGGCCATGCGGACCAGCTGGTGTCGCGCGACGCGGCCCAGCGCTACTGCCAGTCGCAGCAGGCCGACCTGCCCACGGCCGAGGAGCTGGAGACGGCCGAGGCCTCGGGCTTCTACGGCGGCGGCGTGGCGCTGCGGCCCACGGGCGTGTACCACGTGCGCGGCGGCCTGTACGACGCGGCGCAGGCGCTCTCGGACAAGGTGCGGGCCAACCACATCGCCAGCGTGCCCAACGGCTACTACTACTGCATCCGCAGGAAGGCCGGCCCCGGCGCCACGGCGGTTCGGGCCAGGAAGTAGCCTGCATTCAAAAAACATAGCTGCCAGCGCTTATCCAGCAAGCGCTGGAGCCCGATTTCATTCGTATTCCATTTCCAGCTCCAGGCGCCGGAGCCAGGGCAACTGGCCAGGGAAGCAGCCTCTTTTTCCGCTTTAGTTCCGGGCGCGGCTGCCCACAATGGAGGCCATGAGCACCCTGCCCTCGCCCCGCACAATGACCCGGTTCGTGGCCCGCTGCGTCGCCCTGTCCGTCGCGCTCCTCGCCGCCGTGGCGACCGTGCCCGCGCACGCGCTGCGCATCAAGGAAATCGCGGCCGTGCAGGGCGTGCGCAGTAACCAGTTGTCGGGCTACGGCCTGGTGGTGGGGCTGGACGGCACGGGCGACCAATCCACGCAGATGCCGTTCACCGCGCAGGCGATGAGCAACTACCTGCAGCAGATGGGCATCAGCCTGCCCCCGGGCACGTCGGCGCCCCAGCTCAAGAACGTGGCGACGGTGGTGGTCACCGCCCAACTGCCCGCCTTCGCGCAGCCGGGGCAGAGCATCGACGTGGCCGTATCGTCCATCGGCAACGCCAAGTCGCTGCGCGGCGGCACGCTGATCGCCACGCCGCTGCGCGGCGCCGACGGCGAAATCTACGCCCTGGCCCAGGGCAACGTGGTGGTGGGCGGCGCCGGCGCATCGGCCGGCGGCAGCAAGGTGCAGATCAACCACCTGAGCGCGGGCCGCATTCCCGACGGCGCGCAGGTGGAGCGCTCGGTGCCCACGCCGCTGCACGACGGCGGCACCATCACCCTGGGCCTGAACGCCGTGGACTTCCAGACCGCGCGCAAGGTGGCGCAGGCCATCAACGCCCGCACCGGCCAGGGCACGGCCACGGCGCTCGACGGCCGCACGGTGCAGGTACTCGCGCCGCAGGACCCGGGCGCGCGCGTGAACTTCATCGCCGAGCTGGAGGAACTGCCTCTGCCCGATTCGACCCCTGCCGCCAAGGTGGTGATCAACGCGCGCACCGGCTCCATCGTGCTCAACCAGGCCGTGACGCTGGGGCCCTGCGCCATCGCGCACGGCAACCTGTCGATCACCATCAGCAGCACGCCCGTCATCAGCCAGCCCAACCCGCTGTCGCAAGGCAGCACCGTGGTGGCGCAAAAGAGCGACATCGCCATCCAGCAGGATGCGGGCAACGTGGTGCAGATGCCCGCGTCGCCGCAGCTGTCCGACGTGGTGCGCGCACTCAACACCCTGGGTGCCACGCCGCAGGATCTGCTGGCCATCCTGCAGGCCATCAAGGCCGCCGGCGCGCTGAACGCGGAGCTGGAGGTGATCTGATGGCCTTCTCCCTGCCTGCCACCGGCGACTTCGCCAGCACCGCCCGCCAGGCGCTGGCGGTGGATGGCCGTTCGCTCAACGCCCTGAAGCTGCAGGCCAGCCAGGGGGACGTGCAGGCCACGAAGGACGCCACCAAGGAGGCGGCCAAGCAGCTGGAGTCGCTGTTCATGCGCGAGCTGATCAAAAGCATGCGCGAGGCGACCATGAAATCCGGCCTGCTCGACGGCGCCGAGGGCAACCTGGCCAACGACCTGTTCGACCAGCAGCTGTCGGTGCAAATGTCCGGCCTGCCGGGCGGCCTGTCGGAGGCCATCCAGCGCCAGCTCGCCAAGCAGATGGGCGCCGCCGACAGTGACGCCACGGCGCTGGTGCCCGGCTCCACGCTGAGCCTGGACGTGGGCCGCCTGCGCTCCGGCAAGACGGCACCCGCCGACCCCGCTGCGCCCGCACCCAAGGGCCGCGACAATTTCGTGCAGCACCACCGCGCCGCCGCCGAGCGCGTGGCGCAGGAAAGCGGCATCCCCGCGAGCTTCATGCTCGGCCAGGCCGGCCACGAGACCGGCTGGGGCAAGAGCGAGATCCGCCACAAGGACGGCAGCAACTCGTTCAACCTGTTCGGCATCAAGGCCGGCAAGGGCTGGACGGGCAAGGTGGCCGAGATCACCACCACCGAATACGTGGACGGCACGCCGCGCAAGGTGACCGCGAAGTTCCGCGCCTACGACTCGTACGAGGATTCGTTCAAGGACTACGCGCGCCTCATCAACGACAACCCGCGCTACGACCAGGCCCAGGCGGTCGCGAAGACGGGCTCGGCCACGGCCTACGCCGCCGCGCTGCAGAAGGCCGGCTATGCCACCGACCCGCAGTACGCGGCCAAGCTGGGGCGCGCCATCCAGAGCACGCTGAGCGTGGCGCGGGCGCCGTCGCCCGCTGCGTCCAGCCCCACCCAGGCGTGACGAGGAACTGAACCATGAGCCTGCTCAGCGTCGGCGCCCGCGCCCTGCTCGCCAACCAGGTGGCCCTGCAGACCACCGGGCACAACATCGCCAACGTCAGCGTGGCGGGCTACTCGCGCCAGAGCGTGGTGATGCAGACGGTGCAGGGCCAGTTCACAGGCTCCGGCTACATCGGCAACGGCGTGGACGTGACCACCATCCTGCGCAACCACAACGAGCTGCTGACCCGCCAGGCTGCGGCCGCCCAGGCGGTGCAGGCGGCGGACGTGACGCGCGCCGAGCGCGTCACGCAGATGCAGGACGTGTTCACCGGCGGCACCAGCGGCCTGGGCGCGTCCATCACCGACATGCTCAACTCGCTGGCCGACGTGGTGGCCTCGCCCACCGACATCACGGCCCGTAACGTCACGCTCACGCGCATGGACGAGATGGCCAGCCGCATGCGCTCGGCGGCCGAGCAGCTGCAGGAAATCCAGTACTCGGTGAACGAACAGCTGCAGAACGACGTCACCCGCATCAACGACCTGGCCAAGAGCATCGCCGGCGTGAACGAGCAGATCGCGCGCGTGCAGGGCAACGGCCAGAGCCCCAACGACCTGCTGGACCAGCGCGACCAGCTCATCCGCGAGCTCAACCAGTACGTGCAGACCACGCAGATCCCGGCCAGCGACGGCACCATGGGCATCTTCGTGGGCGGCAGCCAGGCGCTGGTGCTGGGCACCACGGCCGCGACGCTGTCGATCGACGAGTCGCAGCAGTTTCCGGGCAGCGGGGTGACACGCCTGTTCTTCAACCGCCCTGGCGCCGCGCCGGTGGAGATGAACGAGAGCATGCTCGGCGGCGGCGAGGTCACGGGCCTGCTGCGCTTTGCCAACACCGAACTGACCGAGGGCCGCAACCTGCTGGGCCGCCTGGCGCTGGCCATCAGCTCCACGCTGAACTACCAGCAGTCGCTGGGCCTCACGCTGGACGGCCAGCCGGGCAAGCCCCTGTTCTCCACCCCGGCCAGCGTGCCGGGCTACACGCAGGGCACGGCCGTGGGCAGCATCGACCTGTCCACCGCCGCCACGCTGTCGCCCACGCAGTTCTCCGCGTCGGACTACGAGGTGCGCTTCACCACGCCGCCGGGCGGCCAGATCATCCGCCTGTCCGACGGCAAGACCACCACGGTGGCCGACCTCACCGACCCGGCGGGCACCATGGTGGACGGACTGACCTTCCAGTTCACCACGGCCGGAGCCGCCAACGAGCGCGTGCTGTTCAAGCCCTTCTCCACCGTGGCGGCCAACATCCAGTCGCTGGTGTATTCGCCGCGCGACCTGGCCGTGGCCAACCCCATCAACGCGGCCATGGGCACGGGCAACGGCGGCACGCTGCAGCTCGCGGCCCTGCAGGCCACGGGCCAGCCCAACCCGCCCGGCCTGGTGCTGCCGCCCAACGGCGACACGGGCAGCCCGCCCGCTTTCCCCGGCGGCATCGAGCTGCGCTTCACCGCCGGTCCGCCCACCACCTACGACGTGATCAACAACGGCAGCGCCCCGCCCACCACCGTCGCCACGGGCCAGCCCTACACGGCGGGCCAGCCCATCACCATCGACGGCTGGTCCATCACGCTGCAGGGCACGCCCAAGACGGGCGACACGGTCTCCATCGGCAACGCGCTGGACCCGCAGTACGGCGACATCTACACCCGCGACGCGGGCAACGCCACGGCGCTCATGAACCTGCGCGACGTGAAGATGTTCGACCAGGCCACGATGAGCGACGGCTATGCCGGCCTGATGGCCCAGGTGGGCACGCGCGCACAGAGCGCGCTGTATGCGGCGGACCTTTCGAGCTCCATCGCCAACAACCTGGAGTCGGACCGCACGGCCGTCTCCGGCGTGAACCTGGACGAAGAGGCCGCGAAGCTGATCCAATACCAGCAGGCCTACCAGGCCTCGGCCAAGATGCTCCAGATCGCGCAGAACATTTTCGATAACCTCATCCAGACGATGGGCCGCTGAAAGGAATCGACATGAGCAGCAGCTCCTTCTACCGCGTGAGCACCGCCAACATGTACGACAGCACGCTGCGCAACCTGAATGCGCGGCAGAAGTCGCTGGTGGACCTGCAGGAGAACCTGACCACGGGCAAGCGCGTGGTGCGGCCCAGCGACGACCCCGTGGCCGCCGCGCAGGCCGAGCGCGCGCAAACGCGCCTGGCCCGCAACGAGACGGACGTGCGCGCGCTGAACATGCAGCGCAATTCCATGGCGCTGGCCGAGTCCACGCTGGGCGAGGCGGGCGACGCGATGCAGGAGTTCCGCGCCCTGGTGGTCAACGCGGGCAACGGCGCCTACACGCAGACCGAGCGCGACGCCATCGCCCAGCAGCTCGTGAGCCTGCGCGACCAGATCTTCAGCTACGCCAACCGCAAGGACTCCAACGGCCTGCCGCTGTTCCAGGCCCTGGGCAGCGCGGAGCAGCCGTTCACGGGGCAACTGGCCTTCGCGGGCCTGCCCGGGCAGGTGGCCAGCGGGGCCACCAGCATCGCCAACGTGCTCGACGGCTTCGCCGCCTGGACCAACGTGCCCACGGGCAACGGCGTGTTCACGGTCGACGTCAACGCGGCCAACCAGGGCAAGGCCTGGGCGGACGTGGGGCAGGTCACGGACCCGTCCACGTTCGCGGCCAGCACGGTGGACAACTATCGGCTGGTCTTCAGCGGTACGGCGGATGCGCCGACCTACGACGTGCAGGACGTCGCCACGGGGCTCTCGGTGCTGCCCGCCGCCCCCCCGCCCCCGCTGCCCTTCCCGGCCAGCGCGACCACCACCTCCACGCCCGTCACCCTTTCGTTCGACGGCATCTCCATCGGCATCAGCGGCAAGCCCGCGCCCGGCGACGAGTTCACCGTGACCCGCAACAGCGCCGACCCCGACACCCGCTCCAACGTGTTCCAGGTGCTGGACAACATCATCGGCGCGATCCGCAACGGCAGCAATCCGGACGGCAGCACCGCGTCGGGCCAGCTCACGCACGCCCTCACGCGCGGCCTCGCGGAGATCGATGCCAGCATGAACCGCATGCAGGCGGCGCGCGGGTTCGCGGGCGACCTGCTCAACCGGGCCGACCGCATCGAGAACGACCTGGGCACCCGCGCCATCCAGCTCGAGGCCGACCGCTCGCGGGCGGAAGATCTGGATATGATCCAGGGCATCTCCGACTTCCAGAACCAGCAGGTGGGCTACGAGGCCGCGCTCAAGTCCTATGCCCAGGTCCAGAAGCTGTCGCTGTTCAATTTCATCAGTTAACCGGCCTGCTCGTGCGGTGGGGCCTCCCCGCCGCGGACAGGCCTTCGCCTTATCGCCTGAGAGCACATGGTCCAATCCGTCCTTGGCAGCCTGATCCTGGGCTACCGCCCGCTGTGGAACCGCGCCCGCAAGCTCGCCGGTGTGCAGCTGTACGTGCACAACGAATCCCAGGCCGTGGTCGAGACGGCGCACCTGCTGCGCACGCTGCAGGAGCTGTGGTCCGCCAGCTCGCCGCCCCTGCTGCTGTCCCCGCAGAACCACCAGCTGCTGTGCGACATGCTCGAACACGCGCCGCGCGGCGCGCCGTGGATCGAGGTGCGCGGCGACTGGCTGGCGGCGGACTCCGCCATCCACGCGCGCGTGAAGGCGGCGCACCAGCGCGGCCTCAAGCTCGTGTGGCGCGGCCCGGTGCACAGCCTGCCCGAGCCCGAGGTGGCGCGCTGCTTCGACAACAGTCTGCTGAGCCTGCGCCCCGAGGACGCGGTGGCGGCCCTCAAGCCCGCCCGCCCCAATGCTTCTGGCGCAAGCGCCGCCAGCCCCGTGCTGGCCGGCCAGATGTACGAGGGCATCGCCAGCCGTGCGCTCATGGAGCACTGCCTGGACCAGCACAACGCGCTGGCGCTGGCCGGCTGGCCGTCGGAAGACGTACTCTACGGCCTGCGCCACCAGCCGCAGCAGCCGTCGCACGCGGTGATCTTCAAGCTCATGAAGGCCATCGACGACGAGCAGTCGCTGGAGACCTTCGAGGACATCATGGGCGAGGATCCGCTGCTGGCCTACCGCTTCATGGTCTACACCAACTCGGCGGCCCTGGGCCTGCGCACGGGCATCGACTCGCTGCGCCGGGGGCTGGTGATGATGGGCTACGGCTCCATCACGCGCTGGCTGTCCGACCAGCTGCCGCACGCCAGCACCGACCCCAACATGCAGCCGGTGCGCGAGGCCATGGTGATGCGCGCGCAGCTCACGGCCCACCTGCTGGACGCGGGCGTGGAGAACGACCTGCGCCGCGAGATCTACCTGTGCGGACTGCTCTCGCAGCTCGACGACCTGCTGGGCGAGCCGCTGGGCAGCATCCTGCGCCGCCTGCCGCTGTCCGAACGCATCTACGACGCCACGGTGCTGCGCAGCGGCCCCTACGCCAGCGGCCTGCAGATGGCCGCCGCGCTGGAGACGGACGACGCCAGCGCCATCCGCCAGCTGTGCGAGACCTACGAGCTGGACCTGGAGGAAGTCAACCGCGCGCTGCTGCGCGTGCTGGCCGACCTGGAGGTCGAGCGGCCCCGCTGACCGGCACCCAGAATACAAGCCAAATCGGTCTCTAGCGCTTACCAGTCAAGCGCTGGCAGCTATCGAAACAGGAGCTTCATTACTTCACTTCGGCCCGCACGCGCTGGAACACTTTCCAGAACGCCGCGTCCTGCGTGGTCGCGAAGTTGATGCGCATGAGCGTGCTGGGCTTGCGCTCCGCATGGAACAGCGCCCCGGGCGCCAGCAGGTAGCCTTCGTCGAGCATGCGCTGGGACAGCGCATCGGTGTCCACCCCCGTCTCCACCCAGCCGAACAGGCCCACGGGCTCGGCCGCGAAGCTGCAGCCCGCGCCCAGCGCCAGCTTCACGCTGCGGGCGCGCGCCGCGTCCAGCCGCGTGCGGATGCGCTCCGCATGGCGGCGCAGCTGGCCCTGCTCGATGCACAGCGCCAGCGCCTTCTCCAGCAGCGCGGGCGTGGTCAGGGTGGCGAGCAGCTTGGTGTCCAGCAGCTGCTCGATGAGCGAGGGATGCGCCGCCAGGAAGCCGATGCGCCAGTTGGGCGCCAGGATCTTGGCGAAGCCGCTCACGTAGATGGTGCGCTGCAGGCCGTCCAGCGCCGTGAGCCGCGTGGCGTGCTCGGGCGCGATGTGGCTGTAGGTGTCGTCCTCGACGACGTGGAAGTTGTACCGGTTGGCCAGTTGCAGGATGCGGTGCGCGCTGCCCGGCGACAAACAGTAGCCCGTGGGGTTGTGGAACACGCTCACGCTCACGTAGAGCTTGGGCTGGTGCACCTCGCAGTAGCGGGCCATGACCTCTAGGTCGGGCCCGTCCGCGCGGCGCGGCACCGGCAGGATGCGCATGCCCAGCGCGGCCAGGCGGGCGAACTCCACGGCCCAGCCGGGCTCCTCCACCATCACCGGGTCGCCGGGGCGCAGCAGCGTGCGGCTCACGATGTCGAGCGCGTGCGTGGCGCCCACGGTGGTGATGATCTGCTCGGGCGCGGCCTGCACATTCAGCGTGGCCAGCTTCTTGGACAGCGTCCGGCGCAACCCCGTATCGCCCAGCGGCTCGCCGTACTGCAGCGAGAAGTCCTGCAGCGCCCGCGTGCTCGTCACCTTGCGCACGGCCGCGGGCATGAAGGTGGACTCCAGCCAGTCCGCCGGGAACACGCCCATGCCCGGCTGCGGCTTATCGCTGATCTTGTGGAACATGCCCCGGATCAGGGCCGTAGCGTTGACGGGCGGCGCGCCGCGCGCAGCGCCCCGGGTGGTGAACCAGTGCGTCGTGCTCCAGTGGTTCGGGACGCTGCCGGCCGGCGCGGCGTCCCCGTCGTCCGGGAGCGGGCTCCCGGCCAGGGCGGGCAGCATCTCGCGCACGAAGAACCCGCGGTTCTTGCGCGCCTCCACCAGCCCCTGGGCCAGCAGTTGGTCGTAGGCCGCCACCACGGTCGAGGGGCTCACGCCGTGCTGCTGCGCGCACTGGCGCACCGAGGGCAGGCGCGCGCCCGGCGCCAGCAGGCGGTTGCGGATGCGCTCCCCGAAGCGCGCGGACAATTGCTCCGTGAGCGACTGGGTGGGGGTTTTCATCAGCATGGCGGCGTCCTGGTGTACTGTCATCAGAACCGATACAGATCCCCAACTGCGTTGCTGAACTGTATTGGTCGTGTATTGCCGTGCAGATTACATTGAAGCCTAGTCGCTGACAAGCGCCCCACGCCAACGTCCCCACCATGAGCGCCCCCGAACTGACCGCCCTGCTGCTGTTCTGCACCGCGATGAGCTTCTCGCCGGGGCCCAACACCACCCTGTCCACCGCGCTCGCCGCCAACCTGGGCCTCAGGCGCGCGCTGCGCTTTTGCCTGGCCGTGCCCACGGGCTGGACCCTGCTCATGCTGGGCAGCGGCCTGGGCCTGGGCGCGCTGATCACCGGCGTGCCGGCGCTGCGCTGGGGCGTGACCTTGCTGGGCGTGGCCTACATGCTGTGGCTGGCCTGGAAGCTCAGCCGCGCGGGCCAGCTGGCCCAGGTGGACAGCACGCGCCTGAACGTGACCTTCTGGCAGGGCGTGGGCCTGCAGTTCCTGAACATCAAGGCCTGGATGCTGGCGCTCACGCTCAGCGCGGGCTGGGTGGTCAACGCCGCCGGGCAGCCCGCGGCCAACCCCGGGGAGCGCCTGGCCATCATCTGCGGCGTGATGATGGTGTTCGCGTTCAGCAGCAATTTCGTCTACGCCCTGGTCGGCTCGCTGCTGCGCCAGTGGCTGGCGCAGGGCCGGCGGCTGCTGTGGTTCAACCGCACGCTGGCCCTGGTGCTGGTGGCCACTGCCGCCTGGATGCTGACGATATGACCGCGCACACAACCACCACCGTCTCGCGCCGGGACCAGACCCTGGGCCTGTGGCTCGGCGTGCTGGGCGTGGCGATCTTCGCCGTCACCCTGCCCGCAACGCGCCTGGCCACCGGCACGGCGGAGCAGCCGCAGCTCTCGCCCTGGTTCGTCACCGTGGGCCGCGCCGCGCTGGCGGGGCTGCTGTCGGCCGTCTTCCTGCTCGCCACGCGCTCGCCGCGCCCGCAGCCGCCGCAGTGGAAGCACCTGGGCTGGGCGCTGGCAGGCAACGTGCTGGGCTACCCGCTGCTGCTGGCCTTCGCGCTGCGCAGCGTCACGGCCAGCCACGCCGCCGTGGTCACGGCGCTGCTGCCGCTGGTGACCGCGGCCGTGGCCGCGCTGGTGCTGCACCAGCGTGCGCGCCTGGGCTTCTGGGTCTTTGCGGTGCTGGGCAGCCTGCTGGTGGTGGCGTTTTCGCTGCTGCGCGGCTGGCAGCAGGGCCACGGCCTGTTCAGCCTGGAGGCGGCAGACGCGCTGCTCGTGGGCGCCGTGGTAGCGGCGTCGGTGGGCTACATCCACGGTGCGCGCGTCACCCCCGCGCTGGGGGCCGAGCGGGTGATCTGCTGGGTCTGCCTGATGGCGCTGCCCGTCTCCCTGCCCGCCACGCTGTGGCTGTGGCCCACGGAGCCCGTGGCGCCCTCGGCCTGGGGCGGATTCGTGTACGTGGGCGTGCTGTCGATGTGGGCCGGCTTCTTCGCCTGGTACCGCGGCCTGGCCCTGGGCGGCGCCCTGCGCGTGAGCCAGACGCAGCTGCTGCAGCCGTTCCTGTCCATCCTGGCCGCCGCCCTGCTGCTGGGCGAATCGCTCGACGTGGTGACGCTGGGCTTCGCCGCCGCGGTGGTCGCAACCGTGGTGGCGGGCAAGCGGCTCTCGTAAGTACCATCTGCATACAACCCCCCCTGGAGATACAAGGAAATGACGAACTGGACCCTGGCCCGCCGTGCCGAGAAGATGAACCCCTCGGTGATCCGCGAGATCCTGAAAGTGACCGAGAAGCCCGGCATCATCAGCCTGGCCGGCGGCCTGCCCTCGCCCAAGACCTTCCCGGTCACGGCCTTCGCCGAGGCCTCGGCCGCCGTGCTGGGCCAGGACGGCCCCGGCGCGCTGCAGTACGCCGCCAGCGAGGGCTACGGCCCGCTGCGCCAGGCCATCGCCGACTTCCTGCCCTGGGACGTGGATGCGGAGCAGGTGCTCATCACCACCGGCTCGCAGCAGGCGCTGGACCTGATCGCCAAGGTGCTCATCGACGAAGGCAGCCGCGTGCTGGTGGAAACGCCCACCTACCTGGGCGCGCTGCAGGCCTTCACGCCCATGGAGCCCGCCGTGGTGTCCGTGGCCAGCGACGACGAGGGCGTGCTCATCGACGACCTGAAGGCCAAGGCGGGCACGGGCGCGGACAAGGCGCGCTTTCTGTACGTGCTGCCCAACTTCCAGAATCCCACGGGCCGCACCATGAGCGACGCGCGCCGCGCCGCGCTGGTGAAGGCCGCCGCCGAGTTGAACCTGCCGCTGGTGGAGGACAACCCCTACGGCGACCTGTGGTTCGATAACCCGCCGCCCCTGCCGCTCAGCGCGCGCAACCCCGGGGGCTGCATCTACATGGGCTCGTTCTCCAAGGTGCTGGCGCCCGGCCTGCGCCTGGGCTTCGTGGTAGCGCCCAAGGCCGTGTTCCCCAAGCTGCTGCAGGCCAAGCAGGCGGCCGACCTGCACACGCCCGGCTACAACCAGCGCCTGGTGGCCGAGGTGATGAAGGGCGGCTTCCTGGATCGCCACGTGCCGTCCATCCGCGCGCTGTACAAGCAGCAGTGCGAAGCCATGCTGGCCGCGCTGGCCAAGGAAATGCAGGGCCTGGACGTGCAATGGAACCGCCCCGACGGCGGCATGTTCCTGTGGCTGCGCCTACCCGAAGGCGTGAGCGCCATCGACCTGCTGCCCGCCGCCGTGGAACGCAACGTGGCCTTCGTGCCCGGCGCGGCCTTCTATGCCGACCATGCCGACGCGCGCACGCTGCGCCTGTCGTTCGTCACCTCCACGCCGGAGCAGATCGCCACCGGTATCGCGGCGCTGGCCTCCGCCATCCGCGACCACAAGAAGGGCTGACGGCCATGCTGCGGCTCTGGGGACGGCTCTCGTCCATCAATGTGCGCAAGGTGGTGTGGGCCGCCCAGGAACTGGGCATCACGCTGCAGCGCACCGACGCGGGCGGACAGTTCGGCATCGTGCGCGAGGCGCGCTACCTCGGCCTGAACCCCAACGGCCTGGTGCCGCTGATCGAGGACGAGGACACGGGCGCCGTGCTGTGGGAGTCCAACGCCATCGTGCGCTACCTGTGCGCGCGGCACTCCCCGGGCCAGCTCTACCCCGAGGACCTGCCCACGCGCTTCCGCGCCGAGCAGTGGATGGACTGGCAGCAGACCACGCTGAACCCGGCGGGGCGCGATGCCTTCCTCCAGTGGATCCGCACGCCGGCCGCGCAGCGCAGCGATGCGCTCATCGCCGCATCGGCCGCCGCCACCGAACCCCTGCTGGCCCTGCTGGACGACCACCTCGCGCGCCAGCCCTTCATGGCCGGCGAGCGCTTCACCATGGCCGACATCCCCGTGGGCTGCGAGCTGCACCGCTGGTGGGGCCTGCCGCAGGAGCGTACTGCCCGGCCGCACCTGGAGCGGTGGTACAACACGGTCAGCACGCGCCCCGGCGCACGCGGGGTACTCGACCAGCCGCTGTCCTAAGAAGGTGTGAACGAATCCGCCATGCCCGCTCGTACCACGCCAACGCACGCCCTCGGCGTTGCAAATGCTCGCCATGGCCCGCGCCATGGCTGCGCTTTGCGCCTTGATGGCGCACGGTGGCGCGGCCCGCTCGGACACGCCGGATCCATTCGCACCTTCTGACCCCGGAGCCCGCCATGCACCAGCGCCCCTTCAAGCAGATCGACGTGTTCAGCGACCGGCCCGGCTACGGCAACCCGGTCGCCGTGGTGCTGGACGCGCAGGACCTCGGCGACGGCGACATGCGCCGCTTCGCGGCCTGGACCAACCTCTCGGAAACCACCTTCCTGCTGCCGCCCACCGAGGCCGGCCGCGCGGCGGGCGCCGATTACCGCCTGCGCATCTTCAGTCCCAACGGCGAGCTGCCCTTCGCCGGCCACCCCACGCTGGGCACCTGCCACGCCTGGCTGCAGGCCGGCCATGCGCCGCGCCAGCCGGGCCTGATCCGGCAGGAATGCGCGCTGGGCCTGGTGCGCATCGCGCAGGCCGGCGACACCCTGGCCTTCGCGGCCCCTCCCCTCAAGCGCAGCGCGCCCAGCCCGGCCCTGGTGCCGCTGATCGCCAGCGCGCTGGGCCTGCGCCCGCAGCAGATCCGGGGCGCGCAGCTGCTGGACAACGGCCCGGTGTGGCTGGGCCTGCTGCTCGACAGCGCCGACACGGTGCTGGGCCTGCAGCCGGACCACGCACGCCTGAAGGACCTGGGCCAGGACGTGGGCGTGATCCACATCGGCCCCGCCGCCGGCGACACCCGCCAGCCCGGCGTGGTGGTGCGGGCCTTCGCCGCACCCATGGGCAACCCCGAGGACCCGGTCACCGGCACGCTCAACGCCAGCCTGGCCGAATGGCTCATCGCCGACGGCCTGGCGCCGCAGAGCTACCTGGTGGCGCAGGGCGAATGCCTGGGCCGCGCCGGACGCGTCCACATCCGCCAGGACGACGCGGGCCAGATCTGGGTGGGCGGCCAGGCCGTCACCTGCATCGAAGGCAAGGTCTTGCTATGACCCGGCCCGCCCCGCGCCCCAGCGGCTGACCCCGCGCCGCCGCCCTCCTTCGACACCAGGAGATGCCGGGAAGAACAGCCCGGCCATCCCCCGGCGTGCCCATTTTTTCCACGACGAGGACCTTTCGCACCATGCACCAGCGCCCATTCAAGCAAGTCGACGTCTTCACCGGCCAGCCCTACCGCGGCAACCCCTTGGCCGTGGTGCTCGACGGCACGGGCCTCTCCACCGAGGCCATGCAGGAATTCACGAACTGGACCAACCTGTCCGAAGCCACCTTCGTGCTGCCGCCCACGCCCGAGGGCCGTGCCGCCGGCGCGGACTACCGCGTGCGCATCTTCTGCCCGGGGCGCGAGCTGCCCTTTGCCGGCCACCCCACGCTCGGCACCTGCCATGCTTGGCTCGAAGCCGGGGGCCAGCCCCAGGCGGCGGGCCGGGTGGTGCAGGAATGCGGGGTGGGGCTGGTCACGCTGCGGCAGGGCGGCGAGCGGCTGGCATTCGCCGCCCCGCCGCTCATCCAGGGCGGCCCGCTGGACGAGGAAGAGGTGGAGCGGATCGCGCGCGGCCTGGGCCTGGCGCGCGCCGACATCCTGCACCACGCCTGGTGCGACAACGGCCCGCGCTGGCGCGGCCTGATGCTGCGCAGCGCGGAGCAGGTGCTGGCGCTGCCGGTGCCCCGCAGCGAAGATCTGGCCGGGTACGAGATCGGCGTCGTCGGCCCCAGCCGCGAGCCCGGCATCGCCTTCGAGGTGCGCGCCTTCTTCCCCGGCAGCCACGGCCTGATCGAAGACCCCGTGACCGGCAGCCTGAACGCCGCGCTGGCGCAGTGGCTCATCGGCGCGGGGCTGGCGCCCGGGAAATACGTGGCCAGCCAGGGCACCTGCCTGGCCCGCGCGGGCCGCGTGTTCGTGGAACAGGACGGCGCCGACATCTGGATCGGCGGCAGCTCCGTCACCTGCGTTTCGGGCGAGGTGCGGCTGTGACGGGCGGCACGGCCCCCGCCGTGGACCACCTCGTGGTGCTGGCGGCCGACCTGGCTTCGGGCGTGGCCTGGTGCGAACGCACGCTCGGCGTCACGCCCCCGGCGGGCGGCGAGCACCCGCTGATGGGCACGCACAACCGCATCCTGAACATCTCCAGCCCCGCGCACCCGCGCGCCTACCTGGAGGTCATTGCTATCAACCCAGGAGCTGTCAGCGCACTACCAGCAAGCGCCAGACGCTGGTTCGACATGGATGACGCAGCCCTGCAACAGCAGGTGGCACGGCACGGCCCGCAGCTCATCCACTGGGTGGCCTCCGTGCCCGACGTGCAGGCCCGGTGTGATGCGCTGGCGGCGCAGGGCCTGGAGCGGGGCGCCATCGTCACCGCCAGCCGCCCGACCGCGCAGGGCCTGCTGCAGTGGCAGATCACCGTGCGCGAGGACGGCCTGCGCCTCATGGACGGCTGCCTGCCCACGCTGATCCAGTGGGGCGCCGCGCACCCCTGCGACAGCCTGCCGGCCAGCGGCGTGCAGCTGCAGTCGCTGGCGCTCGAACACCCCCAGGCGGCCACGCTGCAAGCGGCGTGCGAAGCCATCGGCGTGGCGGCCCGGGTGGCCGTCAGCGCCGGGGATGCGCCCCGCCTCGCGGCGCGGCTTGCCACGCCGCGCGGCCCCGTCACCCTTTCATCCTTTACCCAGGAGTAAAACGCATGCTCTTTTCCGCACAGGAACTGTTGGTCTTCGCGCTCGCCGCGCTGGTGCTGGTGCTCACGCCCGGGCCCAACATGGTCTACTGCGTCTCGCGCAGCCTCACCCAGGGGCCGCGCGCCGGGCTGCTGTCGCTGGCCGGCGTGGTGCTGGGCTTCGGCGTGCACCTGCTGGCGGCAGCGCTGGGTCTCACCGCGCTGCTGGCGGCGGTGCCGCTGGCCTTCGACACTATCCGCATCGCGGGCGCGGCCTACCTGCTGTGGATGGCCTGGCAGGCCGTCCGGCCAGGCGGCGCGGCCCCGTTCGAGGCGCGCGACCTGCCGCACGACGGCCCGCGCACGCTGTTCCTCATGGGCTTCATAACCAACCTGCTCAATCCCAAGGTGGCCATGTTCTACCTGTCGTTCTTCCCGCAGTTCCTGCACCCCGAGCGCGGCCAGGTGCTGCTGCAGAGCCTCACGCTCGGCAGCGTGCAGATAGCCACCAGCGCCGCCGTGAACGCCCTGCTCGTGCTGTTCGCTGCGCGCGTGGCGCTGTTCCTCAACCGCAGCGAAGCCTGGATGCGCGCCCAACGCTACGTGATGGGCACCGTGCTCGGCCTGCTCGCCCTGCGGCTGCTCACCGAAAAAAGGACCGCCGCATGACCGCCTCCACATCCCTGCTCCCCACCCTGGCCGACATCGAGGCCGCCGCCCAGGTCGTGTACCGCGACTTCCCGCCCACGCCGCAGTACCGCTGGGGCCTGCTCGGCGAGCGGCTAGGCACCGAGTGCTGGCTCAAGCACGAGAACCACACGCCCGTCGGCGCCTTCAAGATCCGCGGCGGCCTGACCTACTTCGACCAGCTCGCCCGGCGCGGCGCAATGCCGCGCGAGGTGATCAGCGCCACGCGCGGCAACCACGGCCAGAGCATGGGCTGGGCCGCGCGCGCCCATGGCGTGGCCTGCACCATCGTCGTGCCGCACGGCAACTCAGCCGAGAAGAACGCCGCCATGCGCGCCCTGGGCGTCACGCTGGTCGAGCACGGCAGCGACTTCCAGGAAGCGCGCGAGCACGCCATGCAACTGGCCGCCGAGCGCGGCGCGCACATGGTGCCCAGCTTCCACCCCGACCTGCTGCGCGGCGTGAGCACCTACTGGTGGGAATTCCTGCGCGCCGTGCCGCAGCTGGAGGTGGCCTACGTGCCCATCGGGCAGGGCTCGGGCGCCTGCTCCGCCATCGCGGCCAAGCGGGCACTGGGGCACGGCGTGCGCATCGTGGGCGTGGTCAGCCGCCACGCCACCACCTATGCCGACTCGGTGGCCGCCGGCCGCGTGGTGGAGGCGCCGGTGACCACGCGCCTGGCCGACGGCATGGCCTGCCGCGTGGCCGACCCGGAGGCGCTGGTCATCATCGCCCCGCACATCGACCACATCGTGCAGGTGAGCGACGACGAGGTCGCCGCCGCCATGCGCTCCCTGTTCACCGACACGCACAACGTGGCCGAGGGTGCGGGGGCAGCCGCCCTGGCCGCGGCCCTGCAGGAGCGCACGCAACTGCAGGGCCGGGTGGTGGGTTTGGCGCTGACCGGGGGCAATGTGGATGCCCCGGTGTTCAGCGAAGTGCTCAGTTGTTGAGGATCAGCTGGGCAATGACGCCCGTGGCAATCGCCACGAGCAGGTAGTCCGAGCCGTTCTGCACCCAGTGGTAGCCGCGCGGCGGGGCCGAGAGGTGGTGGCCGCGCCAGTCGTTCACCACGTAGTGGCGGGTGCGGTACTGGGGCGGCACGCGGCCGCCGCGGTACCAGCTGTGGTCCGGCCCCGCGCCGCGGCCGGAATGCATGCCCGGGCCGCCGGGGCGATAGTGCGGCCCCTGTGCATGGGGCGGGACGTAGGGACGCGCGCCGGGCCCCGCATGCCCGTGGCCCGGCCGTGCGGGCTGCGTAGCGTAGCGGCCCGGCTGGCGGTCGTCGCGCTGGCCAGGGTAGTTGTTGGGTTGCGCCATGACCAGCGTCGTGCTTGCCAGCAAGGCCGTGGCCATGGCGGCCACGGCGGTGCGGCGGAGTGTCTGTTGTTGTCGCATGGTTCTTTCCTTTCAATAGCGCCACTAGAGCGTGTTATGCACTTTTACGTGCCCGCGAAAGCCGGGGAAAGGCCCGGCAACTAGGCGCAGGACGCGCCGCGGTATCAATACCGCAAGCGTGCTGCAACAACGTGGCCGGGCCTTTCCCCGGCTTTCCCGAAGGGTTGGCCCCACAGGCAGGCGCTCGCCGCGTTGCAGCGCTTGCCAAGGCATGGACCTTGGCGGCGCACTGCGCCTTGCGATCACCTGCCTGTGGGGCCAACGCGGGTACGTAAAAGTGCATAACACGCTCTCGGCAAATCCATTCTAGGAACGGCTTGTGTCGCGCGATGTCGGAAATGTGCGCGTCCGGTAGACCTTGCAACCCGATGTAACCGTCGCTGCGGCGACAGCGCCCGCCCGGGGCGCTGCACACAATCACCGCCATGGGAACCCTTTACCTCGTGCGCCACGGCCAGGCCTCGTTTGGCGCGGATGACTACGACCAGCTGAGCCCGCGCGGCCGCGAGCAGGCGGTGCGCCTGGGCGAGTACTGGCGCGCGCGCGGGCTGGCGTTCGACGCGGTCATCACCGGCACGCTGCGGCGCCACGTGCAGACGCTGGACGGCATTGCCGAAGGCCTGGGCGCCGCGCCCGAGGTGCTGCAGATGCCGGGCCTCAACGAATACGACAGCCATGCGCTGATCGCCGCCATCCACCCCCAGCCGCTGGGCCCGGCCGACACGCCCGAGCGCTACCGCCAGCACTTCCGCATCCTGTGCGACGCGCTGGCGCAGTGGATGGCGGGCGTCATCAGCCCGCAGGGCATGCCGAGCTGGGACGAATTTTCAGGCGGCGTGCGCGCGGCGCTGGACCACGTGCGCCAGCACCACACCGGGCAGAACGTGCTGCTGGTGAGCAGCGGCGGGCCGATCTCGGCCGCCGTGGGCGAGGTGCTGTCCACCCCGCCCGAGGTGACGATCGCGCTGAACATGCGCATCCGCAACAGCGCGGTGACGGAGTTCAGCGTGTCGCCCAAGCGGCTGATGCTGCAGACCTTCAACACGCTGCCGCACCTGGACGGCACGGAATACGCGCAATGGGTAACACACGCCTGACCAGGCGTTCACTCCTGAATCAATAGCTGCTTGCGCTTTCTGGATAAGCGCCAGAGGCCGATTTGGCTTATATTTTTTTGAGCATGTCCAGCGGCAGTGCATGGATCTCGCCCAGCAGCCGCGCCAGCGCTTCGCCCGCGGCCTGCACCACGGCGCGGCCCTTCTCGGCCGTGGCCGCCGCCGCGTTGCCCACGGCGCCATCCGGGTGGTAGTCCTGCATGGCCCAGCCCAGCTTGGCGCTCTTGCCGTTGCCCAGGATGGCGTAGTGCTCGGCGCGGTCCTGCGAGGTGGAGCGCCAGTCGCGCGCGTGCTCCATGCGCACGGTGGCGGGCGCGAGGTGCCGCATCATCGAGGTCTCGATCTCGCCGCCGTGGATGCCGAAGCGGTGCTCCTCGGCGCTGAACCGGCCCGCCACTGCATCGGGCAGCGGCAGGCTGAACCAGCTCGCGCTGTACACGATCAGGCCGCAGCGCTGGCGCAGCTCGCGCGCCACGATGTCCATGGCGCTCACGTTGCCGCCGTGGCCGTTGAGCAGCAGCAGCTTCTTGACGCCCGCGCGCGCCACGCATTCGCCCAGCTCGGTCCACAGCGCGATCAGCGTGGCGGGCGAGAGCGTGAGGGTGCCGGGGTAGGCCAGGTGCTCGGTGGAGAGCCCCACGTTCTGCGGCGGCAGGAACAGCGCGGGCAGGTCGGGCGGCAGCAAGGGCACCGCGGCGTCGATCACGCCTTGCAGCAGCGTGGCATCCACCGACAGCGGCAGGTGCGGGCCGTGCTGCTCGACGGCAGCCACGGGCAGCACGGCCACGGTCTGCGCGGCAAGGCCCGAGGCCTGCGCGGCGGCGAAGTCACGCGCCGAGAGGTCGGCCCAGTGGCGAGAAAGATGGGGCATGGCGTGCGTGCTCCGTGAAGGTATCGGAATTTTGAATTAAATCGGCCTGCAGCGCTTGTCCAGCAAGCGCAAGCAGCTATCTTTTTTAATCTACGCCCGCATCTGGCGGTGCGGCAGCTGCGGCGCGGACACCATGGCGGCGGCGGAGCGCAGGAACTCGGCCAGCCGCTCCTCGCCCTGCCCGGCTTCCCAGCGCGCGCGCGACATGGCGATGTTGAATGCGCCGATGGCGCGGCCGTGCGCGTCCAGCACCGGGGCGGCTGTCGAGATGTCGTCGGGGTACAGCTCGCTCTCGGTGTGGGCGTAGCCCGCGGCGCGGAATTTGGCGAGCCGGGCCTTGATGCGGCGCGGCTCCACCACGGTGTGGGCCGTGTGCTTGACGAGCGCGCTGGCGGCCAGCACCGCGTCCACCTCGTCCTCGGTCCAGGTGGAGAGCATCGCCAGCCCCGGCGCGGTGCAGTAGGCCGGCAGGCGCGTGCCCACGATCACGCCGGGGTTCATCACGTTGCGGCTGATGATGCGCGAGACGAAGACGATGTCGGCCCCGTCGGGCACGGTGAGGTTGCACACCTCCTCGGTCTCGCGCGCGAGCTTTTGCAGCACCGGCGCGGCGCGGTGCACCAGTTCATTGGACGCGAGGTAGTGGTAGGTGAAGTCCAGCAGGCGCACCGACAGCTCGTACTTGCGCGTGTCCGGGTCCTTGACCAGGTAGCCCAGCGCCGCCAGCGTGTGCGTGAAGCGCTGCGCCGCGCTGTTGTCCAGCTCGGTCAGCGCGGCGATCTCGGTCAGCGAGAGCTGCCGCTTGGAACCGTCGAAGGCCGTCAGCACCTTCATGGCCTTCTCGACCGACTGCACGTACAGCGGGGAGTCGGCGTCGGGCTTGCTGGCGGTCTTGGCCTTGAGGGTTCGCGGGGCGGTCATACCCCCTTATTGTCCGCGAAAGACCGGCGGGCGCTTTTGCGCGAAGGCGCGCGCGGCCTCGCGGAAATCCTCGCTGCGGTCGGCGCGCAGCACCATGGCGTCCAGGCGCTCGCGCTCCTGCTCCACGCGGCCCGCCAGCACGGCGTTGAGCTGCGCCTTGGAGCCCGCGATGGACAGCGGCGCGGCCTGCGCCATGCCCGCGCCGAAGGCGAAGGCGGCCTCGACCGCATCGCTCTGGGCCAAGGCATCGAGGTAGCCCACGCGGTGCGATTCGGCCGCGTCGTACAGCGCGGCCTCGTACACCCAGCGCCGCGCGTTCGATGCGCCGATGAGCCACGCCAGGCGCTGCAGCTGGATGGTGGGATAGACCAGCCCGAGCTTGGCGACGGGCACGCCCACGCGCGCCGTGGCGTCGCCCACGCGGAAGTCGCAGCACATGGCCAGGCTGCAGCCGCCGCCCACGCACACGCCGGAGACGGCGGCGATGACCGGCTTGGGCGCGGACTGCAGCGCGGCGTAGCACGCCTGGATGCGCGCGCGCCATACGTCCTTCTCCGCCTCGTCGGTGACGGCGGAGAAGGCCACCACGTCGTCGCCCGCGCAGAAGTGGCCGCCCGCGCCGGTGAGCACGATGAGCTTGACGGCCGGGTCCGCGCCCAGCGTCTCGAAGGCGGCCTTCAGGTCGGTCCAGGCCGCGAAGTCGCAGGCGTTGCGCCGGTGCGGCCGGGCGATGGTGACGAGGGAGCGGCCCTCGCCGCGGTGCTCGATCTGGATGTCTGACATGCCGTCAATCTACCTTGATGCCGCTGTCCTTGATGACCTTGCCCCACTTCGCCAATTCCTGGCCCAGGCGCTGCGTGGTTTCCTCGGGCGTGGCGCTGGCGCGCTCGATGCCCAGCGTCTGGAAGCGCGCCTGCACGTCGGGCATCTGCAGGATCTTGGCGATCTCCTGGTTCAGCCGCTGCACCACGGGCCGGGGCGTGGCCGCCGGGGCCAGCACGGCATAGACGGACGCGACCTCGAAGCCGGGGTAGCCCGCCTCGCGCGCGGTGGGCACGTCGCGCAGCGCGCCGATGCGCTCGGGCGTGGTCACGGCCAGGGGCCGCAGCTTGCCGGTCTTGAGGTTGGCGACGGCGGTGGGCACGGTGGCGAACATCAAGCTCAGTTGGCCGGCCATCAGGTCGGTGATGGCGGGCGCCGCGCCGCGGTAGGGAATGTGCACCATGCTCACGCCCGCCTGCTGCTTGAACATCTCGCCCGCCACGTGCTCGATGGAGCCGTTGCCCGAGGAGCCGTAGTCCATGCCGCCGGGCTTGGCCTTTGCGGCCTTCACCAGGTCGGCCACCGAGCGCGCGGGCAGCGCCTCGTTGACCACCAGCACCAGCGGCAGGTAGCCCACTGTGGAGACGCCCGCGAAGTCCTTGTCGAGCTGGTAGCCCGCCGTGGCGGGGTAGAGCAGCGAGTTCATCGCGTAGGTGGTGACGGGCGCCATCAGCAGCGTGTGGCCGTCGGGGGTAGCCTTGGCGACGAACTGCGCGCCGATGTTGCCGGATGCGCCCGCCTTGTTGTCCACCACCACGGGCTTGCCCAGGGCATCGCCGAGCTTTTGCGAGATCAGGCGCGCCACCGCGTCCACCGCGCCGCCGGCCGCGTAGCCCACGACCACCGTCACCTGGCGCGAAGGGTAATCCTGGGCGAACGGTGCCGTGCAGGCCAGCGCCGCCACGCAGGCGGCCACGCCGTGCTTGAGGTATTTCTTCATCATGATCAGCTCCGGGGTTGTTCGGCGTCCCATGCGCCGGTGAGGTTGCGGGGCAGCTCGTTCTTGCGGATGCGCTGCGTCGGGGTCTTGGGGAACTCGTCGATGAAGGCGACGAAGCGGGGCACCTGGAAGGCGGGCATGCGCGGCTTGCACCAGTCCACCAGCTCTTGCGGTGCCAGTTGCGCGCCTTCGGCGACGCGCACGAAGAGCTTCAACTCCTCGTCGCCCAGCTCGCTGGGCACGCCCACCACCGCGCATTCGGCGATGGCGGGGTGCTCGCCGATCACGCGCTCCACCTCCCAGGCTGAGATGTTGATGCCGCGCCGGCGCACCGTGTCCTTCTTGCGGCCGGCGAAGTAGTAGTAGCCGGCCTCGTCGCGCCGCGCCAGGTCGCCGCTGCAGAACCAGTCGCCGCGCCGCGCGGCCTGCGTGGCCTCTTCGTTGCGGAAGTAGCCGAGGAACTGCAGGCCCGGCACGCGCGAGCGCACGCAGATCTCGCCCGGCTGGCCCACGGGCACCTCGTTGCCCTCGTCGTCGGTCAGCTTCAGGTCGAAGTACGACAGCGGCTGGCCGATGGAGAACTTGGGGCCCTGCGGGTTGACGGTGACGAAGGTGATCATCTCCGACAGGCCGTAGCCCTCGCGCATCTCCACGCCGAAGCGCTCGGAGAACACGTCCCACACCTCGGGCGGGCAGCCGCCGCCCCAGGCGATGCGCACCTGGTGGTCGCGGTCGTTGTCCTTCGGCGGCTGCTTGAGCAGCATGGGCAGCACGCCGCCCAGGTAGTGGATGTGCGTGACGCCATGGCGGCGGCACTGGTCCCAGAACTGCGAGGCGCTGAACTTCTCCACCATCGCCAGCGTGAGTTTTTGCAGGATGGCGGCGATGCACACGGCCACGCCGGCGCCGTGGTGCAGCGATTCCCACAGCAGGAACACGTCGCCCGGCTGCGCGCCGGTGAGGCGTAGCGTGCCCATGGGGCCGGCGCGCAGCGTGCGGTCGGACTTGTTCACGCCCTTGGGCGCGCCCGTGGTGCCCGAGCTGGGCGTGAGGGCGATGATGTCGTCCGGCCCCGGCTCCACCGCGGGCGGCGCGCTGTCGGCGTGCTGCAGCAGCGCGGCGAAGTCGTCCTGCGCGCCGCCGCGCCACAGCGTCATTTCCACCGCATTGGCGGGCAGCGCCTCGGCCAGCACTTCGGCGTGGGCCGCCTCGGCGATCAGCGCACGCGGCGCGAAGGCCTCGAACGGGTAGGCCAGCGACGCACCCTTGAAGCCGGTGTTGATGGGCACGCGCACCAGCCCGACCTTGGCGAGCGCGAGGATCGCCACCAGGTGGTCCGGGTGGCTGGGCAGCATCAGCGCCACGCGGTCGCCGGGCTTCAGGCCCCGCGCCAGCAGCGCGTTGGCGACGCGGTTCACCTGGGCGTCTATCTCGCCGAAGGTGTGGTCGCGGTCCTGGAACTTCAGCAGCACATGGCCCGGGTCTTCCTTGGCCCGGCGGTCCATGATGCGGCGCAGCGTCTCGTCGCCGACCTGGGGCATCTCGATCATGGCTGGACCCCTCCCAGCGCGTGGCCGCGCTCGGCCATGAAGCTCTCCATCTTGCGGGCGGGCTCGCCGGAGGCGTAGGACTCGCGGTGCGCGCGGATCGCGGCGTCGATCGTCTGGCGGAAGCCCGCCTCGGTCATGTCGGCGAACCAGGCGCGGTCCAGGCGCATCGCCAGCGGGGCCTTGGCGGCCAGTTGCTCGGCGATCTCCAGCGCCTTGGGCAGCACCTGCTCGCGCGGCACGAGGTGGTGGATGAGGCCGATCTCGCGGCACTCCTGCGCCTCCATCATGCGGCCGGTGAGTGTGAGCTCAATGGTGCGCGACATGCCCAGGATCTCTTTCATGATCCACGGGCCGGTGATGCTGGCGATGCCGGAGTTGATTTCCGGCTGGCCCATCTTCACCTCGGCATGGCCCACGCGGATGTCGCACAGCAGCGCCACCTGGAAGGCCGAGCCCGCCGCCGTGCCGTTGAGCGCGGCCACGATGGGCTTGGTCAGGCGCCGCAGCGTGCCGTAGAAGTCTTCCCACTCGCGGATCCAGCTCTCGGCGCGGTCGGCGTCGAAATCGTGCGCTTCGGCGAAGTCCTGGCCGGCGGAGAAGGCGCGCTCGCCCGCGCCGGTCAGCACCACGGCGCCGATGGCTGGGTCGGCGTCGTAATCGCGCAGCGCCGCCACGATGGCGTCGCGCATGGGCTGGTCCCAGGCGTTGAGCTTGGCCGGCTTGTTCAAAGTGATGAGACCCGTACGGCCTCGGCGCTCCAGAAGGACAGCGGACATTTATTACATTCCAATAGTTGATATTTTTTAGAAATGTATTTTGGCAGACCGGTAGATGCAATACAGGGATTACCCTAGGCTCCTGGCCCTGCACTCGGGATTGGCCGCGCCCGGCCCTGCGCGGCGGGACCGGCCGCTACCATTGCCCGCCATGACCCACGACCTTTTCCGCCAGGACAGCTACCTGCGCGACTGCAGCGCCACCGTCACCGCCCTCACGCCCGACGGGGGCATCGTGCTGGACCGCACCGTGTTCTATCCTCTGGGCGGCGGCCAGGCGGGCGACAGCGGCGTGCTGGTGCTGGCCGACGGCGGCGAGATCGCCATCGCCGACACGCGCAAGGGCAAGGACGCCGAAGGCCGGCCCACCAGCGACATCGTCCACGTGCCCGCACCGGGCCAGGAAGAGCGCCTGGCGCAACTGGCCGCGGACAGCCCTGTCACCGCCCGCATCGACTGGGAGCGGCGCCACCGGCTGATGCGGCTGCACACCACCTCGCACCTGCTGTGCCACCTGGTGCCGCAGCTCGTCAACGGCTGCTCGATCACGCCCGACTACGCGCGCATCGACTTCGCGATGACCGAACCGCTGGACAAGGAGCAGCTCACCGCCGGCATCGCCGCGCTGGTGGCCGCCGCGCACCCGCTCACCGTGGCCTCGATCAGCGACGAGGAGCTGGACGCCAACCCGTCCCTGGTCAAGAGCATGAGCGTGCAGCCCCCGCGCGGCACGGGGCGCATCCGCACCATCCAGATCGGCGGCGGCGATGCGGCGCTGATCGACCTGCAGCCCTGCGGCGGCACGCATGTGGCCAACACCGCTGAAATCGGCGCGGTCCTGGTAACGAAGATTGAAAAGAAAAGCGCCACCACCCGCAGGGTGGTGCTGGGCTTTGCCCAGTGAGCGCAGCGAAGAGCGCTTTTCTTTGGGGCGGACTCATTTGCGCACAGCGCAAGTGACGGCCGCACCAAAAGCCTGGCACACCACCCGCAGGGTGGTGCTGGGTTTTGCGCCATAAACGTTAACAATCTTGTGCGGCGGGGCCCTGCGCACAGGGCGGACAATAAGGCGGCGCCTTACTCCCGTCCGCCGCCATGCCGTCTTCTCCGCGCCCCGTCTCCCTCGCCTCCCTGCGCCAGCACCCCTGGCTGCGCATCGCCGCCCGCGCGCTGGCGGCCCTGGCCGCGCTGTGGCTGCTGCTGTGGCTGGCGGTGCCGCCGCTGCTCAAGGGTCCGCTGGAGCGCGCCGCCAGCGAGCAGTTGGGCCGCGCCGTCACCGTGGGCGCGATCGACTTCAAGCCCTGGACGCTGGAGCTGGCCCTGACCGACGTGGCCGTGGCCGGTGCCGACGGCGCGCCGCCCCAGCTCACCATCGGCCGCATCTATGCCGACGGCGAACTGCAGTCGCTGCTGCGCCTCGCGCCCGTGGTGGACGCCTTCACGGTGGAGAACCCCGCGCTGCGCATCACCCACCTGGGCGACGGCCGCTATGACGTGGACGACATCATCGCCAAGGTCACTGCGCCGCCTGCCGAGCCACAGCCCGACACCGGCCCCGCGCGGCTGGCGCTGTACAACCTGGCGCTGACGGGCGGCAGTGTCGATTTCACCGACCAGGCCGTGGGCCGCACGCACGAGGTGCGCGGCCTGGCGCTCAAGGTGCCCTTCATCAGCACGCTGTCGTCGCAGCGCGAGATCAAGGTCGAGCCGCACCTGGCCTTCGCCCTCAACGGCAGCCGTTTTGATTCGTCCGCCGCGGGCACGCCCTTCGCACAGACCAGCCATGCCGAAGCCAGTATCCGCTGGGACGGCCTGGACCTCGCCCCCTACCTCGGCTACCTGCCCGCCAGCCTGCCCGTGAAGGTGCAGGGCGCCACGCTGGGCGTGGACGTGAAGCTGGCCTTCGAGCAAACCCCGCGCATGGCCGTGAAGCTGACCGGCACGGTGGATGCGCACAACGTGAAGCTGACCGACCGCCAAGGCGCCGACCTGTTGGCCTACGACAAGCTGCGCATCGCCCTGGCCGACGTGCGCCCGCTGGAGCAGGTGGTGCACCTGGGCGACGTGGAGTTGACCGCGCCGGTGCTCTCGGCCACGCGCGACGCCTCGGGCCAGATCAACCTGGCCCAGTTGGCGCAGCCGCAAAGCCCACCCGATGCCGCCGCAAAGCCATCGCCCGCCTGGAATGTACAGGTGGCCCACGCCGCTGTGCGCGGCGGCACCGTGCGCTGGGCCGATGCCAGCACGCGCCCCGCCGCCGCGCTGCAAGCGACTGACGTGACGCTGGACGTGCGCGACGTGGCCCTGCCGCTGGACAAGCCATTAAGCTTCGAGGGTGGCCTGAAGCTGCAGGACGGCACGCTGCGCTTTACCGGCGACGCCATGGCCGAGAAGGCCCAGGTGCGCGCATCCGTGCAGGCGCTGGCGCTGCAACTGGCCGCACCCTACGTCGCACAGGCGCTGGAACCCACCGTGTCCGGCCAGCTCACGGGCGACGTGGGCGTGCAGTGGGAAGCGCCCGCCCAGAAGGACGCCACGGGCATCACCCTTACCGCCGGGCCGCTGGCGCTGGAAAAGCTGGCGCTCAAGCAAGGCAAGGCCACGCTCGCCAGCCTGGACAAGCTGGCCATGGAGGGCATGCAAATACCGCTGGACAGCCGCACGGCCACGCTGGACAAGCTGGCGATCACCAAGCCCCAGGCCACGGTGGAACGCGGCGCCGACGGCCGCTGGATGTTCGAGCGCTGGCTGAAGGCCGCCGACGACACGCCCGCCAGCGATGCCCCGCCCTGGAAGCTGCGCGTGGCCGACTTCACGCTGGACGGCGGCGCCATCACCTTCGCCGACAACGCCCAGCCCCGGCCCGTGGCGCTGGACATCGCCACCCTGAGCATCGCTGCGCAAAACATCGCCAGCGACGGCGCCAAGCCCCAGCCGCTCAAGCTGTCGGCGCGCGTCACCGACCCCAAGGCCGCCAAGGGCCGCGAACCTGGGCGCGTGGTCTATCAAGGCACGCTCGCGCCCCGGCCCCTGGCCGTGGAAGGCCGCGTCAACGCCACCAAGCTGCCGCTGCACACGCTGGACGGCTACCTCGCCAGCGCGCTGTCGGTGCAACTGCTGCATGCCGATGCAGGCTTTCGCGGCCAGGTGGCGCTGGCGCAGAACGACAAGGGCATGGCCCTGCGCCTGACGGGCGACGCGGCGGTGGAAGACCTCAAGGCCAACAGCACCGCCGCCTACACCCCCAAGACCGAGGCCCAGGTGGGCGAGGAACTGCTGTCCTGGAAGAGCCTGAACCTGCGCGGCATAGCAGTCACCACGGCCCCCGGCGCCGCACCGCGCGTGGACGTGGCCGAGACGGGCCTGGCCGACTTCTTCGCCCGCATCACCGTCAACGAGGCGGGCCGCATCAACCTGGCCGACATCGCCAAGACGCCCGCCGAGGTGCAGGCGGCCAATGCGGCGGCTACGACTGCCAGCGCGCCGCAGGCGCCCGCATCCGCCGCTGCATCCGCCCCCGCCGTCGCCCAGCAGGCCGACCCGCTCGCGCCCGTGGTGCGCTTCGGCCCGGTCAGCCTGGTCAATGGCCGCGTCGCGTTCTCCGACTACTTCATCAAGCCCAACTACTCCGCCGACCTCTCGGAGCTGACCGGCAAGCTCAGCGCCTTCTCGTCCGAAGCCCCCAGCGGAGAGCCCCAGCTGGCCGACCTGGAACTGCGCGGCAAGGCCGAGGGCACGGCCTCGCTGGAAGTCACGGGCAAGCTCAACCCCCTGGCCAAGCCGCTCGCGCTGGACATCACCGGCAAGGTGCGCGACCTGGAGCTGCCGCCGCTCTCGCCCTACTCCGTCAAGTACGCGGGCCACGGCATCGAACGCGGCAAGCTCAGCATGGACGTGAACTACAAGGTGCTGCCCAATGGCCAGCTCACCGCCAACAACCGGCTGGTGCTCAACCAGCTGACCTTCGGCGAGCCCGTGCAGGGCGCGCCCAACAGCCTGCCCGTCAAGCTGGCCGTGGCGCTGCTGGCCGACCGCAACGGCGTGATCGACCTGGACCTGCCCATCAGCGGCTCGCTCAACGACCCGCAGTTCCGGCTGGCGCCCGTCATCTTCAAGATCATCGTCAACCTGGTCACCAAGGCCATCACCGCGCCGTTCAGCCTGCTCGCCAGCGCGCTGGGCGGCGGCGACGAGTTGAGCCACGTGGCCTTCGCGCCCGGCAGCGCCACGCTGACGCCCGAGGCGCGGCAGAACCTTGCCAAGGTGGTGAAGGCTTTGGGCGACCGCCCCGCGCTCAAGATCACCGTGACCGGTATGGCCAGCCTGAAGGACGAGCGCGAAGGCATGCAGCGCGAACACCTGCGGCAACTGGTGCTGGCCGAAAAGCGCCGCGCCAGCCCCGACGACACCGCCCCCGTGTCCGCCGACGAATACCCCGCCCTGCTCAAGGCCGCCTACCGCCGCGCCGACATCGCCAAGCCGCGCAACCTGGTGGGCATGGCGAAGGATATTTCCGTGCCCGAGATGGAAGCCCTGCTGCTCGCCAATCTGAATGCCACCGAGGCCCAGGCCGCCGAGCTGGCGCAGGAGCGCGGCCAGGCCGTGCGCGCCTACCTGGTGGAGCAGAAACTGCCCGCCGAGCGCCTGTTCGTGGCCGCGCCCAAGGCGGGCACCCAGGCGGAAAAGTGGACGCCGCGCGCGGAGTTGAGCCTGGGAACACAATAGCCGCAGTTTCCCGGGGCGCCGGAACCAACGGCCGCCTCCCCGCTCCCACACTGCGACCATGCCCCATCGCCTGCTGCCCCGCCTCGTTTTTACTCTGCTTTTGATAGCTGCCAGCGCTTTCCTGGTAAGCGCTAGAGCCCAATTTTCCTCAAAATCCGCAGCGGCGGGCAGCAGCGTGGTCACCACGCCCTATGTGCGCGCCGAACTCGTGGCCCATGCGCCCCAGGGCGTGGCGCCGGGCCAGCCGCTGTGGCTGGGCCTGCAGATCACCCACCAGCCCGAGTGGCATACCTACTGGAAGAACTCCGGCGACTCCGGCCTGCCCACCGAGCTGGCATGGCAGCTCCCGCCCGGGCTGGACGCGGGCGAGATCGCCTGGCCCCTGCCGCACAAGATTCCCATCGGCACGCTGGCCAACTACGGCTACGAGGGCACGGTGCTGCTGCCCGTGCCCGTCACGGTCGCCAGCACCTTCGCGCCCGGCCCGCTGGCGCAGGAAGCCACCATCCACCTGCGCGCCTCGTGGCTGGTCTGCCGCAAGGAATGCATTCCCGAGGACGGGGAGTTCACGCTGCAACTGCCCATCCGCAGCACCACGGCGCTCAACGGCGCGGCCTTCGAGGCGGCGTGGGCGGCCCAGCCCCAGCCCGTGGTAGGTGAAGGCAGCCAGGCCCGCATCGTGGACGGCAACGCGCTGCAGGTCAGCGTGCACGGCCTGCCCGACGCGCTGCGCGGCCAGACACTGGAGCTATACCCCGAAACCGCCGAGGTCATCGAGAACGCCGCCCAATGGACGCAAGCCTGGGACGGCGCCGTGTGGACGGCCCGCGTGCCCCTGTCGGCCCAGCGCAGCGCCAGCCCCGGCGTGATGCCCGTGGTGCTGGCCGGGCCGGACCGGACGGGCTACCGGGCCGAACTGAAGGTGCTGGGCGACTGGCCGCAGGGCGCATCCATGGCGAGCGTGTCGCCCGCACTTGAGGCGGCACTGCAGGCCAACGCGGCCCGGGCGGCGGCCCCGCAGGGCGCCTCCTCTTCCTCCCTCACGCTCGGCGCGGCGCTGCTGGGCGCGCTGCTCGGCGGGCTGGTGCTCAACCTCATGCCCTGCGTGTTCCCCGTGCTGGCGATCAAGGTGGTCGGCTTCACCCGCCATGCGCAGGACCGCCGCGCCCACCGGCTCAGCGGCGTGGCCTACACCGTGGGCGTGGTGCTGTCGTTCCTGCTCCTGGGCGCACTCATGCTGGGCCTGCGCGCGGCGGGCGAGGCCGTGGGCTGGGGCTTCCAGCTCCAGTCGCCCGCCGTGGTCGCGGGCCTGGCGGCGCTGTTCACCGTGATCGGGCTCAACCTCGCGGGCGTGTTCGAGTTCGCGCACTTCCTGCCCTCATCGGTCGCCAGCCTGCAGGCGCGCCACCCGGTGGCCGATTCCTTTCTGACCGGCGTGCTGGCCGTGGCCGTGGCCTCGCCCTGCACGGCGCCGTTCATGGGCGCGTCGCTGGGCCTTACCGCCACGCTGCCCGCCGCGCAGGCGCTGGCCGTGTTCGCGGCGCTGGGCCTGGGGCTGGCCCTGCCCTACCTGGCCGCGAGCTTCGTGCCCGCCGTGGCACGCGCGCTGCCGCGGCCCGGCGCGTGGATGGACACCTTCCGCAAACTCATGGCCTTCCCGATGTTCGCCACCGTGGCGTGGCTGGTGTGGGTGCTGGGGCAGCAAAGCGGCATCGACGGCGCGGGCGCGCTGCTGATCCTGCTGGTGGGCCTCTCGCTGGTGGTGTGGTCGCTGTCGCTGGCGGGCCGCGCGCGCCGCTGGATGGGCGCCGTCTCGCTGGCCACGCTCGCGCTGCTGGCCTGGGCGTTCGCGCCGCACGTCACCAACGTGGCGGCGGCCCAGCCCACGGCACAGTCCTCGACACAGGCGGGCGCATGGCAGGCCTGGGCCCCCGGCGCGGCCGAGCAGATCGCGGCCGGCGGCCGTCCGGTGTTCGTGGACTTCACCGCTGCCTGGTGCGTGACCTGCCAGTACAACAAGAAAACCACCCTCTCCAACGCCGAGGTGTTGGCCGATTTCAGCGCCAAGAACGTCGCCCTGCTGCGCGCCGACTGGACCCGCCGCGACCCCGCCATCACCGCCGCGCTCGCCCAGCTGGGCCGCAGCGGCGTGCCCGTGTATGTGTTCTACCGTTCAGGCCAGCCCCCCCTGGTGCTGACCGAGGTGCTGAGCGTGGAGGAAGTGCGCGCCGCCATCGCCCAACTGTAGTTCGTCGTTTGTTTGTGCCGTTGTCCTGTCCCAAACCACCCCAGGAGGTATCGCCATGAAACTGCTTCGCCGCACCCTGATCGCCACCGCCGCCGCCCTGTTCGCCACCGGAGCCGCGCACGCCGCCGCCACGGTGGGCCAGCCCGCGCCCGACTTCACGCTGACGGACGCCACGGGCAAGCCCGTGCGCCTGTCGGATTTCAAGGGCAGGCACGTGGTGCTGGAGTGGACCAACCCCGGCTGCCCCTTCGTGCGCAAGCACTACGACAGCGGCAACATGCCCGCCACGCAGAAGGACGCCACCGGCAAGAACGTGGTCTGGCTCTCGATCAACTCCACCGAGAAGGCCAGCAGCGACTACCTGGAGCCCGCGCGCCTCACCGCCTGGCTCGGCGAACGCAAGGCGGTGCCCACCGCCGTGCTCATGGACGAGGAAGGCACCGTGGGCCGCAGCTACGGCGCGCGCACCACGCCGCACATGTACATCGTCAATCCGCAGGGCGTGCTGGTCTATGCGGGCGGCATCGACAGCATCCCCTCGGCCCGCCCGGCCGACATCGAGCGCGCCACCAACTACGTGAAGACGGGGCTGGCGCAGGCGCTGGCGGGCCAGCCCATCTCGGCGGCGACGACGCAGCCGTATGGGTGCAGCATCAAGTACAAGTCGCCGGCCTGATTCCGCTCGGGCTAGAAGCGGTACTTCATGCTCACGGTGACGCTGCGCGGGTCGCCGTAGCGGCCCGACCCGCCGACGGCTGCGTAGTACGTCTTGTCGAACAGGTTGTTGACGTTGACCTGAAGGTCCAGTTGCGGGGTCGCCCGGTAGATTCCGAAAAGATGGACCAGCGCATAGCCGCTCTGCGCGACGGTCGCGCCGGTTGGGCTGCCGCTGCGGCCCGTGGCGTAGATCCGGCCCTGCCAGCTCAGGTGCCCGCCCACGGTGAGCCGGCTCCAGGCGCCCAGCAGCCGGTGCGAACTGGTCAGGCGCAGCAGGCTGGACGGCTCGGTGGTCTGCACGGGCGCGCCGGTGCGGTCCCTGGACAGGCGCCGCGTGAACCCTGCGGCCAGGTTCCATCCGCGCACGGGCTCGCCCGCGATCTCCAGCTCGTAGCCCCGGGTGGTGGCGCCATCCACCGTCCTGTAGCGGTATTCCCCGTCGATGATCTCGTCCAGCTCGGCCTGGTTGTCCTGCTTCACCTGGAAGACGGCGGCGGAGACATTCAGGCGCCCGCCCTGGAACTCGCCCTTCAGGCCGGCTTCGACATTCGTTCCGATGAGGGGCTTGAGCAGCGCGTTGTGCCGGTCCCGCAGCGTCTGCGTCTGGAAGATGTCGGTGTAGCTGGCATAGGCGGAGATGGTGCGCGAAACGTCGTAGACGATGCCCGCGTAGGGCGTCAGTTCGTTCCGGTACGCAGCGGTCGTGACCGTGCCGCGCCAGTCCTGCGCATAGTCGGCATTCGTCAGGCGCACGCCGGCAATCAGCCTGAGCGGGTCGGCAAGGTGCCAGCGGGTGGCGGCATAGACGGCCTCCTCCTTCCTTTTCTCCCGGTTGAAGTGGCTGTAGGCCGTGCCGTACTCCGGCTCGGGGTAGCTCTGGCGGTCGTTGTAGCTCGCGAGGGCGCTGGAGCCCAGCAGCGTGTGGTAGCTCGCCACATAGGGCTGGCTGCTGCGTGCATACCCCAGGACCAGCTCGTGGGTGCGACCCAGCAGGGAGAAGGGGCCGCTGGCGTGGACGTTCACGGCCTGCTGGCGGCCTTCCGTGTCGTAGCTGTTGAACCAGGGCGAGACGCCCGCGCCCGTGGCGCGGTCCGGGTAGCCGTCGAGGCCCATCACGCGCACGCTGCCGCGCGCATTCCGGTGCGCGAGGTGCAGCCTGGCCTGCCAACCGTTCTCGAAGCGCTTTTCCAGGCTGGCGAAGCCCGCGACGCGCCCCACGTCGGCGTAGGTCCACGGCGGGCTGGAGCTGGTGGAGCGGGGAAAGCGGGCGGGGCTGCCATCCGAATGGAACAGGGGAACGGTGGAGCCGAAGGTGGTGCCGCCGGCATGCCGGTTCTGGTAGTCGAGCCCCACGGTCAGCAGCGTGTCCGGCGCCAGGTCCGCCTCGACGATGCCATACAGCCCGGCGATGTCCTTGCGGTGGCTTTCCAGGTAGGACCTGCGGTCGAGGTACGAGGCCACCACGCGCCCGCGGATGCGGCCGTCCGGCGCCAGCGGGCCCGAAAGGTCCAGTTCGCCCCGGTACGCGTCCCAGCTGCCGGCGCTCAACTGGGCATGCCCCTGGAATTCGCGCGTGGGCTTCTTGCGCACGAGGTTGATGGCGGCGGAAGGCTGCCCCGTGCCGGACAGCAGGCCGGTCGCTCCGCGCACGATCTCCATGCGGTCGTAGATGGCGGTGTCGGAAACGAAGTCCGTGTCGTACCGGTTGTCTTCCACCAAGGGAATGCCGTCGTACTGGATCTTGCTGATGGCAAAGCCCCGGGCGCGGAAGACGACGCGGTCCGTCTCGCTGGCGCTGGTCGTGATGCCGGTCGTGCGCTCCAGCATCCGCGCCACATCAGTGAGGCCCTGGTCGTCCATCTGCTGGCGCGTCACCACCGTCACCGACTGCGGCGTCTCGCGCACCGACAGGGCCAGCCCGGTGGCGGTGCCCGCGCTGCGCGCGGCGTAGCTACCCGTGCCTTCGGTGGCGCCGCCGTGCTCGGCCTCGGCGCTCACGCGCACCTCGCCCAGCGTGGCGGGCGCGGCGGAGCGCGCCTCGGGCACGGGGCGCAGCACGTACACGCCGGGGGTGCGCGCATCCGCCTCCAGCCCCGTGCCGGCCAGCAGCCGCGCAAGCCCTTCGCGCACGCCGAAGCGCCCCTGCAGGCCGGGGCTGCCGCGGCCCTGCACCAGGGCCTGGGGCATGTTCAGGCTGATGCCCGCCTCGGTGGCGAAGCGCGCCAGCGCATCCTGGAGCGGGCCGGGGGCGATGCGGTATTCCTGCTGCGCTTCGGGCGCGGGCGTAGCAGGGGCAGGCTGTGCCAGCGCACCGGCGCCGGCGCAGGCCAGGGACAGCAGGGCGGCGCGGGCCGCTTGGGAAAGGATGTGGTGATGGCGGCGGGCCATGGAAGGGTTCTCCTGAGGATGGGTGAAATCGGGTTTCCTCAGGTTTCACACGCGGGGCGCGTGAAAGGGACAGGCCAACGGCAAAAACTAGGAATCCGGCGCCGTCACCACCACCCAGTAGCGCGATCGGTAGGCCACGGCCACCGGCAAGGCCTGCGGCAGGCTGTCGATCACGGCCGTGGTGTCGCGCAACTGGAACACGCCGGAGATGCGCAACCCGGCCACCGCCGGGTCGCAGCGCAGCACGCCGGGGCGGTAGCGGCCCAACTCGGCCACGAAGTCCCGCAGGGGCATGTCGCGCACGTGGAGCACGCCGCGCGTCCAGCTGTCCGCCTGCGGCTCCACGGGCGCGGGCGGCCCGGCCTGCCCGCGCGTGATGCGTGCCTGCTGCCCGGCCTGCAACACCAGGGCGCCCGCGCCCGGGGCGGCGGGGCGGGCCTGCACCGCGCCCTCGAACACGGCCACCAGCACGTGGTCCACCTCCTGGCGCACGGTGAAGCGCGTGCCCAGCGCCTGCAGCGTGCCCTGGGCGGTGGCCACGCGCAGGGGGCGGGGCGGCACCTGCGCGTCGGGCGCGGTCTGGATATGAATGGCCCCGGAGCGCAGGTGTATCAAGCGCTGGGCGCTATCGAATTCGATGTCCACGGCGCTGGCCGTGTCCAGTTGCAGTTGGGTGCCGTCGGCCAGCGCCAGCGCCTGGCGCTCGCCCGTGGCGGTGCGGCGGTCTGCCAGCCAGTCGCGCGCGGGCGTCTGGCGCACGGCCAGCCAGCCGGTCGGCGCGGCCACCAGCAGCAGCGCCAGCGCCCGCACGGCCGCGCGGCGGCGCGCGCGGCCCAGCACCGGCAGGGCGATGCCGGGCGGCAGTTGCGCGAAGGCCTGGCCCACACGCTGGGCGCGCTCCCAGGCTTGCGCGTGGCTGGGGTGCGCGGCGCGCCAGCGGGCGCAGCGCTGGCGGTCGGCCTCGGTGGCATCGGCCGACTGCAGCAGGAAGAACCATTCGGCCGCGCGCAGCGCGACGGCCTCGTCCAGCGCGTCCAGCGGCGCGGCGCTCATGGCATGTGCACGATGCAGCGGGCCATGGCCTGGACCATGTAGCGCTTGATGGTGCGCTCGCTCACGGACAGGCGCTCAGCGATGGCGGCGTAGCCCAGGCCTTCGAGCTGGGCCAGCAGGAAGGCGGTGCGCACGGGCACGGGCAGACCGTCGAGCGCAGCGTCGATCTGCTGCAGCGCCTCCAGCAGCAGGGCGCGCTGCTCGAGCGAGGGAGCGAGCGGCTCGGGCAGCTGGGCCAGCGTCTCCAGGTAGGCCTGCTCCAGCGCGCGGCGGCGGTGCAGGTTGGCCAGCAGGCGTTTGGCGATCAGCGTGAGATAGGCCCGGGGCTCGTCGAGCTGCCAGCCGCGCTGCTTCTCGGGCGTGCCGTCGGGCGCGAGCAGCAGGCGCACGAAGGTGTCCTGCGCGAGGTCGGCCGCATCCCAGCCATTGCCCAGGCGGCGGCGCAGCCAGCCCAGCAGCCAGCCGTGGTGGTCGGCGTAGAGGGCGGACAGGGCGCGGTCGTGGACGGTGGGGACGGAAGACACGGGGGCTCAATCAAGAATGATTCCCATTATCCATCAACCCCTCTCCCGGCCCGGGCGGACCCGGCCTACACTGCCCGCATGCTCCACACCCCCGACACCATCAGCACCCTGCGCGGCATCCTCGCGCGCTGCCGCACCCTCGCGGTGGTGGGCCTGTCGCCGCAGTGGCACCGGCCCAGCCATTTCGCGGCCCAGTACATGCAGGCGCATGGCTACCGCGTCGTGCCCGTCAACCCGCTGGTCGCGCGCGAGGGCGGGCAGATCCTGGGCGAGACGGCCTATGCCAGCGTGACCGAGGCCGCCCAGGCGCTGGCCGCGCAGGGCCAGCGCATCGACATGGTGGACTGCTTCCGCAAGAGCGAGGACATCCCGCCGCTGGCCGAGGAAGCCATCGCCATCGGCGCGCAGTGCCTGTGGCTGCAGTTGGGCGTGTTCAACGAAGCGGCGGGTGAACGGGCCGAGGCTGCCGGCCTGCAGGTGGTGCAGAACCGCTGCGTGAAGATCGAGCACGCGCGCCTGTTCGGCGGCCTGGGGTGGATGGGCGTGAACACCCGGGTGATCTCGTCCAAGCGGCCCCGTCAGCTCCCGTATTGATAGCTGCCAGCGCTTGCTGCATAAGCGCTGTAGGCTTATTTGACCCCAAATCCATGACCACAACGCCCCCCTCCTCCGGCGCCGACCGCGCCTTCGGTTTCGGCACCCGGGCCATCCACGCCGGTGCCCAGCCCGACCCGGTGACCGGCGCGCGCGCCACGCCCATCCACCAGACGACGAGCTTCGTGTTCGACGACGCCGAACACGCCGCCAACCTGTTCAACCTGGGCACCTTCGGCCACGTGTACAGCCGCATCACCAACCCCACGGTGGCCGTGTTCGAGGAGCGCATGGCCAGCCTGGAGAACGGTCGCGCCGCCCTGGCCTGCGCCAGCGGCATGGCCGCGCAGATGGCGGCGCTGCTGGCCATCCTGAAGACGGGCGACCACATCGTGGCCGCGAGCACGTTGTACGGCGGCACCGTGGGGCAGCTCGGTGTGGGGTTCAGCCGGCTCGGCATCGAGACGACGTTCGTGGACCCGGCCGACCCCGAGAACTTCGCGCGCGCGATGCGCCCCAGCACCCGCGCCGTGTACGGCGAGACCATCGGCAACCCGCTGGTCAACGTGCTCGACATCACTGCGATTGCGGACGTGGCCCATGCCCACGGCGTGCCGCTGGTCATCGACAACACCGTGGCCAGCCCCTACCTGTGCAACCCGCTCGACCTGGGCGCCGACATCGTGGTGCACAGCGCCACCAAGTACATCGGCGGCCACGGCACGACCATGGGCGGCGTGGTGGTGGAAAGCGGCCGCTTCCCGTGGGACAACGGCCATTTCCCCGAACTGGTGGAGCCCAGCCGCGCCTACCACGGCGTGAAGTTCTACGAGACCTTCGGCGACTTCGGCTACACGATGAAGGCGCGCATGGAGGTCAACCGCACCTTCGGCGGCGTGCTCTCGCCCATGAACGCCTGGCAGCTGCTGCAGGGCGCCGAGACGCTGCACCTGCGCATGCGCGAGCACTGCCGCAATGCGCTGGCGGTGGCGAAGTTCTTGCAAAGCCATCCGCAGGTGGCCTGGGTGAACTACCCCGGCCTGCCGGATTCGCCGTACTACGGCCTCGCGCAAAAGCAGTTCCGTTCAGTGGACGGCACGCCCGGCGCCTCGGGCATCCTGACGTTTGGGGTCAAGGGCGGCGCGGCGGCCGGCGAGAAGTTCATCGACGCCTGCGAGTTCCTGAGCCACCTGGCCAACATCGGCGACGCGAAGACGCTGGTGATCCACCCGGCATCGACCACGCACCGGCAGCTCAGCGAGGAAGAGCTGGCCCGCGCGGGCGTGGGCGCGGACATGGTGCGGCTGTCGGTGGGCATCGAGGACCTGGACGACATCCTGTGGGACATCGACCAGGCGCTGGGGCGCGCCTCAGACTGAGCCCGCTCCGAGACGCTGCGACAGCGCCTGCGCCGCCTCGCGCAGGTGCCGCGCCGCCGGGCTGTGCAGCCCCGTCTTCAGCGTCGCGCTCGGCCCGATGGCGGCCAGGCACAGCACCAGTTGCCCGAAGCCGTCGAATACCGGCGCGGCCAGCGCGCTGATGCCGGGCAGGAGCTGATCCGCCACCGTGCTGATGCGGTGCGTGCGCACGGCTTCCAGTTCGGCGGCGAAGGCCGACTCCTCCAGCGCGCCCGCGAAGCCTTCCGCTGCCAGCGCCGCCGCCACGCGCCCCTGCGGGCCGAAGGCCGCGAACACCTTGCCCGTGGCCGTGTGCCGCACCGAGGCCGTGGTGCCGTGGCGCATGGCCACGTACACGGTGGTGGGGCCTTCCTCCACGCGGATGATGGTGGGGCCGCTGTCCCCCCAGACCGAGGCCGACACGGTATAGCCGATGCGCTGCGCCAGCGCGGGCAGCTCGGCGATGGCCAGGCGCACCGGGTCCACCTGCTGCAGGCTGATCAGCCCGAGCTGCATGGCCAGCGGGCCCAGGCCGTAGTGGCCGCTCACGGTGTCCTGCTCGATAAGGCCGAGCTTGCCAAAGCTCACGAGGTAGGGGTGCGCCTTGGCCGCCGTCATGTCCGCCGCGCGCGCCAGGTCCTTGAGCGCCATGCGCCGGCCGGTGCGCGCCAGCACCTTGAGCAGTTGCCCGCCCACCTCCACGCTCTGGATGCCGCGCGGCGTGCGCGCGTTGTCTTCGTCGTCGGGGGAAGAGAGGTCGGGCAGGGCGGTGGACATGGGCCGATTGTCCATGCGTTGGGGCCCTGCCCGGCCCTTCGGGTTTGTACTTAACCTAATGAATTAGACATTGGCGAACTTTTTGCCTACCATGTCGAAATTCCGTTTAGATAAATTCATTCGTCATTAACGAATTCCCACCATGACCAAGACCTTCGCCTCCGCCGCCGACCTCGAAGTGAAAAAGGTGAGCTTCGACAAGCTCTCCGACCATGCCTACGCCTACACGGCCGAGGGCGACCCCAACACCGGCATCATCGTCGGCGACGACGCGGTGATGGTGATCGACACCCAGGCCACGCCGGTGATGGCGCAGGACGTGATCCGCCGCATCCGCGAGGTGACGGACAAGCCCATCCGGTACGTGCTGCTCTCGCACTACCACGCGGTGCGCGTGCTCGGCGCGAGCGCCTACGGCGCCGAGCACATCATCGCCAGCGAGGACACGCGCGACCTCATCGTGGAGCGCGGCCAGTTCGACAAGGACAGCGAGATCGGCCGCTTTCCGCGCCTGTTCCAGAACGTGGAAAGCGTGCCGCCGGGCCTGACCTGGCCCACTATGACCTTCACCGGCAAGATGACGCTGTGGCTGGGCAGTCTGGAAGTGCAGATCCTGCAATTAGGCCGGGGCCACACCAAGGGCGACACCGTGGCCTGGCTGCCGCAGGAGAAGATCCTCTTCAGCGGCGACCTCGTGGAGTTCGACGCCACGCCGTATGCAGGCGACGCGTACTTCCAGGATTGGCCGCAGACCCTGGACAACATCGCCGCCCTGCAGCCCGAGAAGCTCGTGCCCGGCCGCGGCGCCGCGCTGCAGACGCCCGCGCAGGTGCAGGCCGGACTGGCCGGCACGCGCGCCTTCATCAGCGACCTGTACGCCAGCGTGAAAGAGGGTGCGGCCCGCGGCGAGGACCTGCGCAAGGTCTATGAGAGCACCTTCACGAAATTGCAGCCCCAGTACGGCCAGTGGGTCATCTTCAACCACTGCATGCCCTTCGACGTGACCCGCGCCTACGACGAGGCCACGCAATACCCCGATCCACGCATCTGGACCGCCGAGCGCGACATCCAGATGTGGAAGGCCCTGGAAGGCTGAGGCAGGCAACACCCCCCTGAGCCGCTGCGCGGCTTCCCCCCGCTCTCGCGCTGCGCGCGGGCAGGGGGACGCAGCCAGTGCAGCGGGGCGGCCCTTGCACGGCTGCCCCCGCCCAGGCCGCGCCAGTTTCGCAGACACAAGACATGGCTCACACACCCTAGGCAGGACACCATGAATCCACGAGACATCCCCCCCGCCGCCTTCCACGCCAGCGGCGCCGAGGTGCAGGCCCTCGAATTCGGCTACGTGCGCTCGCCCGACCAGGACGGCGACGCGCCCGCGCTGCACCCCGTCGTCATCGTCGGCGCGGGCCCCGTGGGGCTGTCGCTGGCCATCGACCTGGCCCAGCGCGGCCAGCGCGTGGTGGTGCTGGACAACGACCACAAGCTGTCCATCGGCTCGCGCGCCATCTGCTTTTCCAAGCGCACGCTGGAGATCTGGGACCGCCTGGGCGTGGGCCAGCGCATGGTGGACAAGGGCGTGTCATGGAACGTGGGCAAGGTGTTCCTCAAGGACGCGCAGCTCTACGAGTTCAACCTGCTGCCCGAGGAGGGCCACGAGCGCCCCGCCTTCATCAACCTGCAGCAGTACTACGCCGAGGCCTACCTGGTGGAGCGTGCGCTGCAGCTGCCCGGCATCGACATCCGCTGGCACAACAAGGTGACGACCGTGGCGCAGCGCGCCGACGGCGCGCTGCTCACCATCGACACGCCGGACGGCCCTTACCAGATCGACGCGCAATGGGTGGCTGCCTGCGACGGCTCGCGCTCGCCAGTGCGGCAGATGCTGGGGCTCGAAAGCAAGGGCCGCATCTTCCAGGACCGCTTCCTGATCGCCGATGTGCGGCTGCGCGGCGATGCGGACTTTCCCACCGAGCGCTGGTTCTGGTTCGACCCGCCCTTCCACCCCGGCCAGAGCGTGCTGCTGCACCGCCAGCCCGACAACGTCTGGCGCATCGACTTCCAGCTCGGCTGGGACGCCGACCCCGAGGAAGAAAAGAAGCCCGAGAACATCCTCCCGCGCGTGAAGGCCCTGCTGGGCGCCGACGCGCAGTTCGACCTGGACTGGGCCAGCGTCTACACCTTCGCCTGCCTGCGCATGGACAGCTTCGTGCACAGCCGCGTGGTCTTCGCGGGCGACAGCGCGCACGGCGTCTCGCCCTTCGGCGCACGCGGCGCCAACAGCGGCGTGCAGGACGCCGAGAACCTGGCCTGGAAGCTCCACTGGGTGCTCACGGGCCGCGCCGGCCCCGCGCTGCTGGCCACCTACGGGCCGGAGCGCGAATACGCCGCCGACGAGAATCTGCGCAACTCCACGCGCGCCACCGACTTCATCACGCCCAAGAGCGAGGCGAGCCGCCTGTTCCGCGACGCGGTGCTGCACCTGGCGCGCGACCACGCCTTCGCGCGCCGCATCGTCAACAGCGGGCGGCTGTCCGTGCCCGCCACGCTCAGCGAATCGCCGTTGAACACGCCCGACGCCGATCGCTTCGCGGGCACGCTGGCGCCCGGCGCCGTGCTGCCCGACGCTCCGCTCACCCGGCAGGGCCGCGCCACCTGGCTGCTGCGCGAGCTGGGGCCGGACTTCACGCTGCTGGTCTTCGGCCCGGTCCCCGCCTGGGCCGCCGCCCTGCCCCAGGTGCACGTGCTGCAGATGGGCGTGGACGTACAGGACACGCAAGGCCTGGCCGCGCAGCGGCTGGACGGACAGGCCGGCACCGCCTACCTGGTGCGGCCCGACCAGCACGTGTGCGCACGCTGGCGCACGCCGACCGAAGCCGCCGTGCGCGCAGCACTGGCCCGCGCCACGGCCCACGAGGAAACCCGCCCATGCTGAACACCCAACCTCACCTGCAGGCCTGCGACGACTTCTATGAAGCGCTGATCGCCGCGCACCAGGGCCTGTCCGCGCCCGAAAGCCATGCCATGAACGCGCGGCTGGTCCTGCTGCTGGCCAACCACATCGGCGACCATGCCGCGCTGCTGCAGGCGCTGGAGCTGGCGCGCGGCACCGCGCCGCAGGGCACGGCCGAGCGCCAGTCCATCACGCCGGTGGCGCCCACGCACGCGGCAGCCTGACGCGGCCTTACTTGGTGAACTTGCCGTCGCGCCCCATCATCAGCAGGTCCACGAACCTGCCGGAGCTGTGCTGGCTGGCGGACAGCTCCACGGGGTAGCCGCCCAGGTTCACGTTCCGCATCGACTCCATGGCCTGCACCAAGCCGGCGCGGGTGGGCTTGGCGCCGGCGCGCTGCAGCGCTTCCACGAGGAAGCGGGCGGAGATGTAGCCCTCCATCTGGCTGAACGTGAACTCCGTGACGCCCTTGGCCTTGGCCAGCGCCTGGAATTCGCGCGTGATGGGCATGCTCATGTTCCACGGCGACGGCACCACCTGGGACACCACCACGCCCCGGGCGCGCTCGCCCAGCGCCTGCACGAGCTGCGCATTGCTGATGACCGACAGCATGTAGAACGTGCTCTTGTGGCCGGCGGCCAGGTAGGCGTCCACGAAGTCCACGCTGGGCTTGCCAGCGCTGATCACCACGATGGCCTGCGGCGTCTGCTTGGCCACCACCTCCACGGCGGCGGCCATTTTCGAGCCGTCCACCTCCAGCGGCGCCTGGGCCACCAGGGCCACGTTGTGGGCCTTCACGGATTTCTCGACCGAGGCCAGCCCGCCCGTGCCGAAGGGGTTGTTCAGGTACACCGCCGCGATGCGCGAGATGCCCACCGAGGCCAGCTGCTTCACCGTAGCGTCCAGCTCGGCCGCATAGCCCGCCTTGATGTTGAAGACATAGCGGCTGCCGGCCTGGCGCAGGCCGTCCGCCCCCGTGAACGGCGCGATGAACGGCACGCCGCGCTCCTCGGCGATCGCCAGCCCCGCCAGCGCGGGCGGGGTGCCGGCGTACTGGAACAGCGCCAGCACCTTCTCTTCGTCGATCAGCTTGCGGGTGTTCTCGGCCGCCCTCTTGGGGTCGTAGGCATCGTCGAGGGCCACCACGCGGATCTTGCGGCCGCGCACGCCGCCCGCGGCATTGACCTGATCGAAGTAGAGGCTGGCCCCCTGGCGCACCTCGCTGGTGAGCGCGGCCAGCGGGCCGCTGAGCTGGCACGACTGGCCGATGACGATCTCGGTGTCCGTCACGCCCGCGCCGTCCTGCGCCCTGGCCGGATTGCCCGCGAGGCCCAGGGCCAGCGCGGCGGCCGTGCCAAAGGCGGGGAAGTGGGATAGGAAGAACCGGATTCCTGCTCGCATGGTGTCTGTCTCCTGGGTCGTTGGGTTCTGCAAGGCGCACAAAGCCCTCCGGTGCCGCGCACGGCCTGCGGAAATGGAGGGGGTAAAGAATGGAACGTGCCGCGCGCTGCGCGGCACGCGCAAGGGTCAGGCGGCGGTGGCTTCTGCGGCCCCCGTCTGCGCTGCGCCGCCGATGCCCAGGTAGGTATCGATGATGCGGCGGTCGCTGAGCAGGTCCTGCGCGGGGCCCGACAGCGCGACGGCCCCCATCTCCAGCACGTAGGCGCGGTCCGCCACGCGCAGGGCCGCACGCGCGTTCTGCTCCACCAGCAGCACGGAGACGCCGAGCGAGCGCAGCGAAGAGACCACCTGCAGCACCTCGCGCACGATCAGCGGGGCCAGGCCCAGCGAGGGCTCGTCCAGCATCAGCAGGCGCGGGCGGGCCATGAGGGCGCGGCCGATGGCCAGCATCTGCCGCTCGCCGCCGGAGAGGGTGGACGCGAGCTGCGCCCGGCGCTCGCGCAGCCGGGGGAAGATGCCGAACACCTCCTGCATGCGCTGCGCCTGGTCGCGCTGGCCGCGCCGCCAGCGCGAGAAGCCGCCGAGCTGCAGGTTGTCCTCCACCGACATCTCGCCGAACAGCTCGCGCTTTTCGGGCACCAGCGCCACGCCCTGCGCCACCATGGCCTCGACGCTGGGGCGCGCGATGCGGCTGCCTGCGAACGCGATGGTGCCGCTGGCCGGCAAGAGGCCCATGGCCGCGCACAGCAGCGTGGTCTTGCCCGCGCCGTTGGGACCGATGACGGTGACGATCTCGCCCTCCTCCACGGTCAGGCCCACTTTGTGCACGGCCTCCACCGGGCCGTAGGACACGCTCAGGTCCTCCAGCTGCAGCAGCGCGGTCATGGCGCGGCCTCCGCGGGCGGCAGGTCGTCGCCGCCGCCCAGGTAGGCGTCCAGCACGCGCTGGTCGCGCTGCACCTGTTGCGGCGTGCCCCGGGAGATCACGCAGCCGAATTCCAGCACCGTGATGCGGTCCGCCAGGTTCATCACAAACTCCATGTCGTGTTCCACCACCAGAATGCCCAGGCCTTCCGCGCGCAGCTGGCGCAGCAGGTCGGCCAGGGCGCGCTTTTCCAGGTGCCGCAGGCCGGCGGCCGGCTCGTCGAGCAGCAGCAGCGCGGGCTGGCCCGCCAGGGCACGGGCGATCTCCACGATGCGCTGCTGCCCCAGGGCCAGCGAGGCGGCGGGCATGTCGGCATAGGGGCCCAGGCCGCAGCGCTCGATCTGGCGGCGCGCCTCGGCCAGCAGGGCGGCTTCCTCGGCGCGGTCCAGGCGCAGCATGGAGGCGATCCAGCCCCGGCGGGCGCGCTGGTGCGCGCCCAGGGCCACGTTCTCGACCACGCTGCGCTGCCCCAGCAGGCGCACGTGCTGGAAGGTGCGCGCCAGGCCCAGGCGGGCGAAAGTGCGCGAGGGACGGCGCAGCATGGCCTGGTCCATCAGGCGGACCTCGCCTTCCGTCGCGTCGTCCACGCCCGAGATCATGTTGAAGAAGGTGCTCTTGCCCGCGCCGTTGGGGCCGATGAGGGCATGCACCTCGCCGGCCTTCACGTCCATGGACACGGCGTTGTTGGCCACCAGGCCGCCGAAGCGCTTGGTCACGTCGCGCGCCTGCAGCAGCACCGTGCCAGGGGCCGGCAGCGTGCGCTGGGCGAGCGGCGCGGCCTCGCGCACGGCGCGCGGGGCGTCGCGGCGCAGCCAGCGCTCGCCCAGGCGCTGCAGCGTGGGCCACAGGCCGTCGGCGAAGCGTTGCAGCACCAGCACCATCAGCAGGCCGAAGACGATGATCTCGAAGTTGCCGCTGCTGCCCAGCAGCGAGGGCAGGATGTCCTGCAGTTTTTCCTTGAGCAGCGTGATCAGCGCGGCGCCCAGCACCGCGCCCCACAGGTGGCCGGCGCCGCCGACCACGGCCATGAACAGGTATTCGATGCCGATGTTGAGGTTGAACGGCGTCGGGCTCACGAAGCGCTGGAGGTGGGCGTAGAGCCAGCCGGAGACGGCCGCCAGCAGCGCCGCCAGCACGAAGAGCTTGATGCGGTAGTGCGCCGTGTCCACGCCCATGGACTCGGCCATCACCCGCCCGCCCTTGAGCGCGCGGATGGCGCGGCCCTCGCGCGAATCGAGCAGGTTGTGCAGCAGCCACAGCGCGGCCAGCAGCGCGGCCCAGATCAGCACGCCGATGGCGCGCGGCGAGGCCAGCGACACGTCGCCCAGCATCAGGGGCGGCACGCCGGTGATGCCCGTCTGCCCGCCCAGGAACTGCATGTTGCCGAACAGGTAGTACAGGGAGAGGCCCCAGGCGATGGTGCACAGCGGCAGGTAGTGGCCCGACAGCTTGAGCGTGACGGCCCCCAGCCCCCAGGCCACCGCGAAGGTCAGCACCAGGCCGAGCGCCAGCCCCGCCCACGGCAGGCCCGCCATGCCCACCAGGGCGCTGAGCGCCTGCACGGACGCGGGCGCGGTGCAGACCCAGGCCGTGGCGTAGGCGCCGATGCCGACGAATGCGGCCTGGCCGAACGAGGTCATGCCGCCCACGCCGGTCAGCATGACCAGCCCGGCGGCCACGATGGCGTACAGGCCGATGTAGCAGAGCATGACGACCGTGAAGTCCGGCAGCCAGTTCCAGGCCAGCGCCAGCACGGCCACGCCCGCCAACGTGAGCTGGGTGCGCGTGACGATGCCGCGCTGCGCGGCCTGCGTAGGCACGGCTGCGGAAGGGGTATGGGAAGGCGCGCTCATTCGTCCTCCTCCACGTGGCGGCTGTTCAGCGAACGCCACCACAGCACCGGAACAATCAGCGTGAACACCAGAACCTCCTTGTATGCGCTGGCCCAGAACGAGGCAAAGGCTTCGAGCTGCCCGACCAGCAGCGCGCCGGCCAGCGCCAGCGGGTAGCTGGCCAGCCCGCCGACGATGGCGGCCACGAAGCCCTTGAGCCCGATCAGGAAGCCGGTGTCGTAGTAGACCGTGGTGAGCGGCGCGATGAGCAGGCCCGAGACCGCGCCGATCAGCGCGGCCAGCGCGAAGCTCACGTCGCCGGACAGCTCGGTGGGAATGCCCATGAGCCGCGCGCCCACGCGGTTGATGGCCGTGGCGCGCAGGGCCTTGCCCACCATGGAACGGCCGAAGAACAGGAACAGCAGGACCACCAGCGCCAGCGTGGTGCCCAGCACCACCAGCGACTGGCCGGACACGGGAATGCCGCCCAGGTCGAAGCGCGCGTCTGAGAACGGCGGCGTGCGCGAGCCCTCGGCGCCGAAGAACAGCAGCCCCAGCCCCACCAGCACGCCGTGCAGGGCCACCGAGACGATGAGCAGCATGAGCACCGAGGCATCGGCCAGCGGCCGGAACGCCAGCCGGTAGAGCAGCGGCCCGAGCGGCGTGATCAGCACCAGCGCGGTCAGCGCCTGCAGGGCGAGGGACGTGGGGCGCAGCCCCAGCGCCAGCGCGCAGGCGAGCAGCGGCAGGCCCACGCACCAGACCAGCGTGGCGGGCCAGTTGACCGGGCTGCCGCTCTGGTAGCGGATGGCCTCGACCACGAGCACGACGGCCGCCAGCGCCAGCAGCAGCCACAGGGTGGTCGGCACCCGGCCCGCCTGCATCATGGCCATGGTGAGCGCGCCGAAGGCCACGAACTCGCCCTGGGGAATGAAGATCACCCGGGTGACGGAAAAAACCAGCACCAGCGCCAGCGCCATCAATCCATAGATGGCGCCGTTGACGATGCCGTCCTGCCCCAGCAGCAGGGCAATCTGCAAATCCATATTCGGCTTTCTTTCAGAGGCGGTGCGACGGGCGTTTACTACATATTCAATAGCTGCTAGCGCTTGCCCAACAAGCGCTAGCAGCCATTTTCATCATATTTCTCGGCAGCCATTCGCCGAGGAGACAGCCCTGTGCAACCGGCGCGGCCCAGGCCAGCAGACGCCGGGGAACTGGCTTCGCCAGGCCCCTGGCGTCGTCCCCCTGGGGGGAAGGCGCGCAGCGCCTCAGGGGGGTCAGGGAATGTATTTCCAGGTGCCGTTCTCGATCTTGACCATCACGCGCGCGCGCTGGTCCAGGCCCAGGTGGTCTTCGGGCGACATGCTGAAGATGCCGTGCGCGCCGGGCACTTCCTTGACCTGCTCCAGCGCGTCGCGCAGCGCCACGCGGAACTCCACCGTGCCGGGCTTGGCCTTCTTGAGGGCGGCGGGCACGGCGGCGGCCATCAGCACGCCGGCATCCCAGCCGTGGGCGCCGAAGGTGGAGACGCTGTCCTTGCCGTGGGCCGCCTCATAGGCTGCGACGTAAGCCATGGCGGACTTCTTCACCGGGTGGGACGCGGGCAGCTGCGAGGCCACCAGCACGGGGCCCGAAGGCAGGAAGGTGCCTTCCACGTCCTTGCCGCCCACGCGCAGGAAGTCGGCGTTGGCCACGCCGTGCGTCTGGTAGACCTTGCCGGTGAAGCCGCGCTCCTTGAGCGCCTTCTGCGGCAGCGCCGCGGGCGTGCCGGAGCCGGCGATGAGCACCGCGTCGGGCTTGGCCGAGATCATCTTGAGCGTCTGGCCCGTCACCGAGGTGTCGGTGCGCGCATAGCGCTCGTTGGCCACGATCTGGATCTTCTTGATGGCGGCGGCCTTGGTGAACTCCTGGTACCAGCCTTCGCCGTAGGCATCCGAGAAGCCGATGAAGGCCACGGTCTTGACGCCGGCGTTGGACATGTGGTCCACGATGGCCAGCGACATCATGATGTCGTTCTGCGGCGTCTTGAAGACCCACTTGCGCTTGGGGTCCATGGGCTCGACGATGCGCGCCGAGGCGGCCATGGAGATCATGGGCGTCTGCGACTCGGCCGCCACGTCGATCATGGCCAGCGAGTTGGGCGTGGTGCTGGAGCCCAGGATCACGTCCACCTTGCTCTCGCTGATGAGCTTGCGCGTGTTGCCCACGGCCGTGGTGGTGTCCGACGCGTCGTCGAGCACGATGTAGTTGACCTTCTCGCCCGCGATGGTGCGGGGCATCAGGGCGATGGTGTTCTTCTCGGGAATGCCCAGCGATGCCGCCGGGCCCGTGGCCGACACCGTGACGCCGACATTGATGTCGGCCAGGGCCGGGCTGCAGGCCAGGGCTGCGGCCACGGCCGCCAGGGCGAGGGAAAAAGCGTTGCGTTTCTTCATGGTTGTCTCCTTGGTTGAAATCGTTGCGGATGAAGGATCAGCACGGCGGGGATTTGTTATTGATAAATGAATTTATCTAAACGAAACTTCTTGATGTTAGGCAAGAAGTTCGCCAATGTCTAATGCATTTGTTTAGGTGAAAACCCGAGAGCGCGGCCGCGGTCATGACAGGGCCTCCGTCACCGCGCCCGGCGTGCGCACGGCCGGCACGCCGCCGAAGAACAGGTCCGCCACGATGGGCGCCATGGCTTCGTAGTCGAGTTCGCCGTCGGGCCGCAGCCAGGTGAACATCCAGTTGATCATGCCGAACAGCAGCATGGTGAGTGCCTTGGTCAGGCCCGCGGCTTCCGTGTCGGGCCGCATCTGGGCCAGCGCGCCGGCGAAGGCGGCCACCACAGCCCGCTCCTTGCCCAGCACACGCTCGCTGTCCTCGGGCTGCAGGAATTTCACGTCTTCCGTCAGCACGCGGTGGGCATGCTGGGCCTCGGCGTACTCCTCCACGAAGCGCTGGATCAGCGCGCGCAGCCGGGGCTCGGGGGGCAGATTCTGCGCCTCGACCTCTTCCACCAGCGCCTGCAGGCGCGAGACGTGGCCGTCGGCGATGTGCACCAGCAGGTTGTACTTGTCTTTGAAGTAGTGGTAGAGCGTGGGCTTGGACAGGCCGCAGGCCTCCGCCACCTCGTTCATCGAGGTGGCAGGGTAGCCGCGCCGCGCGAACAGCGCAGCCGCCTGGTTCAGGATCATTTCGCGCTGGTCCTCGTATCCGGGAGATCGCCCTCGGGCCATGGACAGTTTTCCTCTGCTTTCGTGGTGGGGCCGCCATCTTGCCGCATCGCCGCCCGTCAGCGCTCATCGAACGACAGCACCACGTTCGGCGTCAGCGGCCGGCACTGGCAGGTGAGCACGAAGCCCGCCGCCACCTCGGCCTTGTCGAGAGCGAAGTTGCGCTCCATGCGCACCTCGCCTTCCACGCACTTGGCGCGGCAGGTGCCGCACACGCCGGAGGTGCAGGAGAACGGCACCTCCAGCCCCGCCGCCGAGGCCGCGTCCAGGATGCTCGCCTGGTCCTTGCTGAACGCGAACTCGCGCCGCAGCCCGTCCCGCACGATGGCGACGCGCGCATGCGCCGCATCGCCGGGCAGTGCCTCGTGCACCACCGCTCCGACCTGCCCGCCCGCCGGCAGCGCGATACCGAAGCGCTCCACATGGATGCGCTCGGCCGGCACGCCGCCGGCGATCAGCGCGGCCTCGGCCTCGTCGTTCATCTGGAACGGGCCGCAGATGAACGCCTCGTCGATCCGCTGCGCGGGAATCAGCGTTTTCAGGAACTCCGCGAGCTTCTCGCGGTTGACGAAGCCCATGTTCAGCGGCGCGTCGGTCTGCTCCGCCGAGAAGACGTGGTGCAGCACCAGGCGGGTGAGGTAGCGGTTCTTGAGGTCCTCGATCTCCTCCTTGAACATGGTGGACTGCAGCGTGCGGTTGCCGTAGATCAGCGTGAAGCGGCTGTTCGGCTCCCGCGCCAGCACGGTCTTCATGATCGAGAGGATGGGCGTGATGCCGCTGCCGCCCGCGATGCCCAGGTAGTGCCGGTGCGCCGTGGGCTCCAGCGGCACGAAGAAGCGCCCCTGCGGCGCCATGACCTGCAGCGTGTCGCCCACCTGCAGCCGTGTGTTGATCCAGTTGGAGAAGACGCCGCCGTTGACCTTGCGAACGCCCACGCGCAGCTCGGCGTCGTCCACGCCGGCGCAGATGGAGTAGGAGCGGCGCAGGTCCTGGCCGTCGATGTCGGTGCGCAGCGTGAGGTACTGGCCCTGGGTGAAGCCAAACACCTCGCGCAGCTCGGGCGGCACGTCGAAGGAGATGATGACCGCCTCGGCCGTGTCGGGCTGGATGGCGCGCACGCGCAGGGGGTGGAAGATGACGCTCATGTCAGTGCTTTCCTTGGGGAATCATGGGTGGATGGTTCACAGCGGCTTGAAGTGCTCGAAGGGCTCGCGGCAGGCCAGGCAGCGGTATAGGGCCTTGCAGGCCGTGGAGCCGAAGGCCGACAGGCGCTCGGTGCGGGGGCTGCCGCAGTGCGGGCACTCCGGGGCGGGCGCCAGCGCGGCGCGGGGCATGAAGCGCAGCGGCACCTCGGTACCCGCCGCCACAGGGCCCGGCGGGGCGATGCCATAGGCGCGCAGGCGCTCGCGGCCCTGTGCGGTGATCCAGTCGGTGGTCCAGGCCGGGGCGCGCTGCAGCGTGACCCGGGCCGGGCCCAGGCCCGCGGCGGTGATGGCGGCGAGCACGTCCGCCTCGATGACCTCGGTGGCCGGGCAGCCGGAATAGGTGGGCGTGAGCACCACCTCCAGCACCTCTTCGCACAGGCGCACGTCGCGGACGATGCCCAGGTCGCGCAGCGACACGGCCGGCACCTCGGGGTCCATGACGCCGTCCAGCACCTGCCAGGCGCGCTCCATCCGCGCGGACTGCGCGGCTGGAGGGGCCAGGGCTTCGGCCATCACCATGCGCCCCCGGGGTAGCTGCGCTGCAGGTGCTGCATCTCGGCCAGGATGTAGCCCATGTGCTCGCTGTGCACGCCCTGCCGGCCCGTGCTGCGGAAGGCCGATTCCTGCGGCACAGCCAGGTCGGCGGCGGCCAGGATCTGTGCCATGTCGGCCATCCAGGCTTCGCGCAGGTCGGCCCAGCGGGGGCCCAGGCCGGCGGCCTGCGCGGCCTCGTCCACCGCGTCGGGCGCGAACAGCTCCGGCACGTAGCGCCACAGCGTGGCCAGCGCGGCCTGCGTGCGGCGGCGCGACTCCGCCGTGCCGTCGCCCAGGCGGGCCACCCAGTCGGCCGCGTGCTGCTGGTGGTAGCGCGCTTCCTTCACGGCCTTGCCGGCAATGGCCGCCAGCTCCGCGTCGCTGGAACTGGCCAGGCGCTCCCACACGTGCTTGAGCAGCGTCGCCGCCATGGCGTTGCGCACCATGGTGAAGGCGAAGTCGCCGCGCGGCAGCTCCACCAGGGTGGGGTTGAAGTAGTCGCGCTCGTCGCGCAGGAAGGCCAGCTGGTCCTCGTCGTGCCCCTGGCCGTCCGCCTGCCCGGCGCGGGTCAGCAGCGCGCGGGCCTGGCCGATCAGGTCCAGCGCCATGTTGGTCAGGGCGATGTCCTCTTCCAGGATGGGGCCGTGGCCGCACCATTCGGCCACGCGCTGGCCCAGGATGAGGCAGGTATCCCCCAGACGCAGCAGGTACTGCACGGCGGGCTCGCGGCGGATGGCGATGCTGGCTTGCGGCATGGATGCGGCCTTCCTTACATGTGGTCCACGGCCGCGGGCAGCACGTAGAAGGTGGGGTGGCGGTAGATCTTGTCTTCGGACGGGTCGAAGTACATGCCCTTCTCGCCCGGGTCGCTGGCAACGATCTGGTCGGAGCGCACCACCCAGACGCTGGTGCCTTCCTGCCGGCGCGTATAGACGTCGCGCGCGAGCTGGATCGCCATGCCGGAGTCGGCGGCGTGCAGGCTGCCGCAGTGCTTGTGGTCCAGCCCGGCCTTGCTGCGCACGAAGACCTCCCACAGCGGCCATTCCGTGGCCGTGGCGGAGTCGGGAGAAGAGGTGTTTGTCGTCGTCATGGGGATCACCGTGGGGGAAAGAAGGGGGTCAGGCCGCGGCCTGGGCGGGCGCGTGCTTGGCGGCGTGCGCCAGGGCGGCCTCGCGCACCCAGGCGCCGTCCTCCCAGGCCTTGACGCGGGCGCCCAGGCGTTCTTCGTTGCAGGGGCCGTCGCCGCCGATCACGCGCCAGAACTCGCTCCAGTCGATGGCGCCGTAGTCATGGTGCTGGCGCTCCTCGTTCCATTGCAGGTCGGGGTCGGGCAGCGTGACGCCCAGCACCTTGGCCTGCTCGACGGTGGCGTCGATGAACTTCTGGCGCAGCGTGTCGTTGGAGACGCGCTTGATGCCCCAGCGCATGGACTGCGCGGAGTTGGGCGACTGGTCGTCCGGCGGGCCGAACATCATGATCGACGGCCACCACCAGCGGTTGACCGCGTCCTGCACCATGGCGCGCTGCGCGTCGGTGCCCTGCTGCATCATGGTGAGCAGCGCGTCGTAGCCCTGGCGCTGGTGGAAGCTCTCCTCGCGGCAGATGCGCACCATGGCGCGCGCATAGGGCGCGTAGGAGCAGCGGCAGATCGGCACCTGGTTCATGATGGCAGCGCCGTCCACCAGCCAGCCGATGGTGCCCATGTCGGCCCATGTGAGCGTGGGGTAGTTGAAGATGGAGCTGTACTTGGCCTTGCCGGTGTGCAGCGCATCGAGCATCTGGTCGCGCGAACTGCCCAGCGTCTCGGCCGCCGCGTACAGGTACAGCCCGTGGCCGCCCTCGTCCTGCACCTTGGCCAGCAGGATGGCCTTGCGCTTGAGCGTGGGCGCGCGCGTGATCCAGTTGCCCTCGGGCAGCATGCCCACGATCTCCGAATGCGCGTGCTGGCTAATCTGGCGCAGCAGGGTCTTGCGGTAGTGGTCGGGCATCCAGTCCTTGGCCTCGATGAATTCGCCCGCGTCGATGCGCGCGTCGAACTGCTCCTGGCGCTGCATTTCCTCCGCGCTGCGCAGGCCGGGCTTGGCGTCGCCGCCGTCCTTGCCCATCACGTCCATGGCTTGCGTGTACATGGCTTGGTCCTTTCGTGGGAATGGCTGACCGGCGCTCAGCGCGCCCGCTTGTCGATGACGCGCCGGGCCTTGCCGACCAGCGTGCGTTCGATGGAGTCGGCGTTGAGCACCTCGACCTCGCTGGAGATGCCCACCAGCGTCTTGATGCGGTGCTGCACCCAGCCGGTCACGTCGGCGCGCACGGCCTCGGGCACGCCGGGCTGCAGCTCGCAACGCACCGTCACCTTGTCCAGGTTGCCGTCGCGCGAAACGAGGATCTGGTACTGGCCCGAGAGCTTTTCGTGCTGCAGCACGATCTCCTCGATCTGCGTGGGGAAGACGTTGACGCCGCGGATGATGAGCATGTCGTCCGAGCGGCCCACGATCTTGCCCATGCGCCGGAACGAGCGCGCGGTCGGCGGCAGCAGCCGCGTGAGGTCGCGCGTGCGGTAGCGGATCATGGGCAGCGCCTCCTTGCTCAGCGAGGTGAACACCAGCTCGCCCTCCGCGCCGTCGGGCAGCACCTCGCCGGTGTCGGGGTCGATGATCTCGGGGTAGAAATGGTCCTCCCAGACCACCGGGCCGTCCTTGGACTCGATGCACTCGCTGGCCACGCCGGGGCCCATCACTTCGGACAGGCCGTAGATGTCCACCGCGTCGATGCCGGACTTGGTCTCGATCTCGCGGCGCATGGCCTCCGTCCAGGGCTCGGCGCCGAAGATGCCGATCTTGAGCGAGCTGTCCTTCGGGTCCACGCCCTGGCGCACGAACTCCTCGTTGATGACCTGCATGTACGAGGGCGTGACCATGATGATGTCGGGCTGGAAGTCGCGGATGAGCTGCACCTGCTTTTCCGTCTGCCCGCCCGACATGGGGATCACCGTGCAGCCCGCGCGCTCCGCGCCGTAGTGCGCGCCCAGGCCGCCCGTGAACAGGCCGTAGCCATAGGCCACGTGCACCAGGTCGCCGGCCCGCCCGCCGGCGGCGCGGATGGAGCGCGCCACCAGGTCGGCCCAGTTATCGATGTCGCGGCGGGTGTAGCCCACCACCGTGGGCTTGCCCGTGGTGCCCGAGGACGCATGCACGCGCAGGATCTGGTCGCGCGGCACGGCGAACATGCCGAAGGGGTAGTTGTCGCGCAGGTCCTTCTTGACCGTGAAGGGGAACTTCGCAAGGTCGGAGAGCTGCTTCAGGTCGCCCGGATGCACGCCCTTGGCGTCGAACGCCTGCTTGTAGTGCGGCACGTTGTCGTAGGCATGCTGCAGGGTCCAGCGCAGGCGCTGGAGCTGCAAGGCATGGATTTCGTCCCGGCTGGCGGTCTCGATGGGTTCCAGGTCACCGGGGGCAGGTTGGCGCACGGCCATGGGAATCTCCTGTGGGGAAAGGAATGTCAGCGGGGAGCCACGGTGGGCTTGCCCTTGAGGCAGTACGAACGGCCCCGGAAGACGGCGACGGCCTCGCCCCGCTGGTTGCGCACGTTCACGTCATAGACGCCGGTGCGGCCGGCCAGCGAGACTTCGGCGGCCTCGGCGGTGAGCCGGTCGCCCTCGCGCGCAGGCGCCAGGAAGTCGATGGCGAGGCCCGAGGCCACGGTCATGTCGTTGCGCGAGTTGCAGGCGAACGCGAAGGCCGAGTCCGCCAGCGCGGTGATGAAGCCGCCGTGGCAGGTGGCGAAGCCGTTGAGCATGTCGGCGCGCACCGTCATCTCCAGCGTGGCGTGGCCGGGCCCCATGGCGGTGATGGCGATGCCCAGGCCCTGGGTGGCGCGGTCGTTGGCCAGCATGCCGTGGCGGACGTGGTCGGCCACGGCCTGGGGCGTCATCGGGGAAGTCGCGGAATCCATTGCTCTTTGGCCTCCTCAGCGGTCGGTGAAACGGGGCGCGCGCTTGGCCGCGAAGGCCTCGACGCCTTCGCGGTAGTCGGCCGAGGCGCCCAGGGTGCGCTGCACCGCGGCCTCCTGCGCCAGGGCCTGGCCATAGTCCATGAGCGTGGCCGCGTCCAGGGCCTGGCGGGTGGCCACCAGGGCCTTGGTCGGCATGCCGGCCAGGCGCTGCGCGAGCGCCTGCGCCTCGTCCTGCAGCGCGGCGTCGTCCACGCAGCGCCAGATCAGCCCCAGCCGCTCGGCGTCGGCGGCGGGCAGCTTGTCGCCCAGCAGCGCCAGGCCCAAAGCCTGCGCCCGGCCCACCAGGCGCGGCAGCAGCCAGGTGCCGCCGGTGTCCGGCACGAGGCCGATCTTGGCGAAGGCCTGGATGAAGCTCGCGGAGCGCGCGGCCAGCACCAGGTCACAGCCCAGCGCCAGGTTGGCGCCCGCACCCGCCGCCACGCCGTTGACGGCCGCCACCACCGGCACCGGCATGCTGCGGATGCGCAGGCACAGCGGGCGGTACAGCGTGTCGATCACGCCGCCCAGGTCCTTGGGCGCGGCGCCGGGCGACAGGTCGGGCGCCACCGCCGGGTCCGCCAGGTCCTGGCCTGCACAGAAGGCGCGGCCCGTGCCCGTGAGGACCACGCAGCGCACCTCGCCGTCCGCGGCGGCGGCTTCCAGCGCGGCCAGCAGCTCGGCGTGCAGCGCGGCCGTGAAGCTATTGAGTGCCGCCGGGCGGTTCAGCGCCAGGGTGCGCACCGCGCCCGACTGCGTCGCCAGTACCAGGGGTTCATCCATGGGGTCTCCTGCCATACCAAGGGGGAATATTGTTTTGATCGATCGCAAACATCATTGACCGACCGTTCGGTAGATAATAAACTTTTCGCGAACCCTGACGCAAGTCAAACCGATCAGGGCAAACCCGCACTGGAGACAATTTCATGCCGCTTTTCGAGACCCACCGCTCCCTTCTGGATGACGCGCTGCAGGCTGCAGCCACCCGTGGCCACTGGACCCCTTTCCCCGAATCGCCCTCGCCCAAGGTCTATGGCGAAACCGGGCAGGCCGACGGACAGGCCGCCGTGGCGGCCCTGCTGGGCAAGGACTACCCCCTGCAGCAGCCCGGCGAGCGCGGCCGCCTGGCCACCGAGCGCTCGCCCTACGGCGTGGCGCTGGACGTGCGCTACCCCGACTGCGACATCCACGCCCTGCTGGACGCGGCCACCCAGGCGGAGCCCGCCTGGCAGGCCCTGGGCCCGCGCGGCCGCGTGGGCGTGCTGCTCGAAGCGCTGGTGCGCATCCACCAGCGCAGCCACGAGATCGCGCACGCCGTGATGCTGACCACGGGCCAGGGCCCCATGATGGCCTTCCAGGCCGGCGGCCCCCATGCACAGGACCGCGCGCTCGAAGCCATCGCCTACGCCTGGAAAGCCATGGCCGACGTGCCCGCCGAGGCGCTGTGGGACAAGCCCCAGGGCAAGAACCCGCCGCTGGTGATGAAGAAGCACTACGAGATCGTGGGGCGCGGCGTGGCGCTGGTGGTCGGCTGCGCCACCTTCCCCACCTGGAACACCTACCCCGGCCTGTTCGCGGCGCTGGCCACGGGCAACCCGGTCATCGTCAAGCCCCACCCCAACGCCGTGCTGCCCGCCGCGCTGTCGGTGAGCATCCTGCGCGACGTGCTCGCCGAGCAGGGACTGGACCCGAACACCGTGACCCTGGCGCTGAGCCCGCGCGCCGAGGACACGCAGGCCCTGGCCACGCACCCGGCCGTGGCCAGCATCGACTTCACCGGCAGCAACCAGTTCGGCCACTGGCTGATCGACAACGCCCGCCAGGCGCGCGTCTATGCCGAGATGGCGGGGGTGAACACCGTCATCATCGAATCCACCGGCGAGTACGCGGCCCTGCTGCGCAACCTGGCGTTCACGCTGTCGCTCTACAGCGGCCAGATGTGCACCACCACGCAGAACATCCTGATCCCGCGCGGCGGCATCGCCACCGACGAGGGGCACAAGAGCTTCGAGCAGGTGGGCGCGGACCTGGCGGCGGCCGTGACCGAGCTGGCCTCGAACCCGCGCGTGGCCACCTCGGTGCTGGGCGCCGTGGGCTCGCCCGACACGCTGGCGCGCATGCAGCAGGCCGCCACCAAGGGCCGCGTGGTGCTCGCCTCGCGCGCCCTGCCCCACCCCGAGTTCGCCGGCGCGCAGATCCACACGCCCGTGATCGTGGCCCTGGACCAGGCCGACAGCGCCATCTACGGCGCGGAGTGCTTCGGCCCCGTGTCCTACCTGGTCGCCACCGATTCAGGCGCCGCCAGCCTGAAGGTGGCCGAGGCCACGCTGCGCGAGCAGGGCGCGCTGACCCTGGGCGTGTACTCCACCGACCGCGCCTACATCGACCAGGCGGCGGCCCTGGGCCGGCGCGCGCGCGTGGCCCTGTCCATCAACCTCACGCAGGGCGTGTTCGTGAACCAGTCGGCCGCGTTCTCGGATTACCACGCGACGGGCGGCAACCCGGCGGCCAACGCCAGCTACACCAGCCTGGCCTTCGTGGCCGACCGCTTCGTGGTCGTGCAGCGGCGCGAGCACGTGCAGGCCGCGCAGTGACTGGGGAATGGAATGCGTGCGGCGCAGGCCACACGCTATTGAAAAAATAGCTGCCAGCGCTTGTCTGGCAAGCGCTGGAGGCCAAAAACACTGAAATCCTTCAGCGCTGCGGCATGTCCTTGGCGGAGTAGCCCAGGCTCACCGTCGCGTCCTCGGGGATGGCGGGCATGGTGGCGTTCCACTGCTCCCAGGCGGCGCGCATGGCCTGCAGGCGCGCGGGCTCCACGGCAGCCCGGTTGGCGCGCTCGCGCTCGTCCTGCGACAGGTCGAACAGGTAGTCGTTGCCGTCCACGCGCAGGTACTTCCAGGCGCCCTGGCGCATCGCGCGCTGGCCGCGGTGGTTCATGCGCCAGAAGAGCGGCGATTCGTCCCGCACGGCGGCGTCGCGCAGCAGGGGCATGAGCGAGCGGCCGTCGAGCGGATGATCTGCATCCGGCGCTGCGCCCGCCGCGTCGAGCAGGGTGGCCGACCAGTCCATGGTCATGCAGGTCTGGGCGCTGACCCCGCCGGGGGCGATCACGGCGGGCCAGTGGGCGATCCAGGGCACGCGGATGCCGCCCTCGGTCAGGTCCATCTTGCCGCCCACCAGGGGCCAGTTGTCCGAGAAGCGCTCGCCGCCGTTGTCGCTGGTGAAGACCACCAGCGTGTCCCGCGCGATGCCGTGGCGGGCGAGGGCCTCCATCACGCGGCCGATGCCCTCGTCCATGTGGTGGATCATGCGGCGGTAGGTCTCGATGTTGCCGCCGTGCAGGTGGAACAGGTTGCCGCGCACCTCCTCGGCCAGGGTCGCGTCGCCGCGCGTCTCCCAGGGCCAGTGCGGCGCCGTGTAGTGCAGGCTCAGGAAGAAGGGCGTGCCCGCCCGGCTGCCGGGCGCCATGCGCTCCACCCAGTCGAGCGCATGGCCGGTGATCAGGTCGGTGAGGTAGCCGTCCTCCTGCTGCTCGGCCTCGCCCAGGTACAGGTCGTGCTGGCCCGCGGAGCTGCAGTGCGTGAAATAGTCCACCCCGCCCGACATGGGGCCGAAGAACTCCTCGTAGCCCGAGCGCAGCGGCCCGAACGCGGGCGGGTAGCCCAGGTGCCACTTGCCCATCAGCGCCGTGCGGTAGCCCGCCGCACGCAGCAGCGAGGGCAGCGTGGGATGCGCGGGCGGCAGGCCCAGCGTGGTGCTGCCCCGGCTCTTGCTGTTGATGGGCTCCTCGGCCGCGCCGCGCAGGCGGTACTGGTAGCGCCCCGTCATGAGCGCAAAGCGCGTGGGGGAGCAGACCGGCGAGTTGGAATAGCCCTGCGTGAGCCGAAGGCCCTGGGCCGCCAACCCGTCCAGCACCGGCGACACCGGGCCGAAGGCCGCGTCGCGCCCGCCGTAGCAGCCCAGGTCGGCGTAGCCCAGGTCGTCGGCGACGATGAAGAGGATGTTGGGGCGCTGGCCGCTCATGGATGCGCCCTCAAGGCTTGAAGCCCGAGCGCTGCACCACGGGCGCCCACTGCGCGCGGTAGGCCTTGAGCATCGCTTCCGTCTGCGCCATGGTCGCCGCCACGGGCTCCATCTTGGCGGCCTCGAACTTGCGCTGCGTGTCCGGGTCCTTCATCACGTCGTGGATCAGCCCGGCCAGGCGCTCGGCCTGGGGCCTGGGCATGCTCATGGGGGCGAAGAAGGCGTTCCAGCCCGTGGCCGCCAGGTCCAGGCCGCTTTCCCTGAAGGTGGGAATCCGGGGCGCCAGCGCGCTGCGCCTGGCGCCCGAAACGGCCAGGATGCGGATCTTGCCGGCCTCGTGCTGGGGCAGCAAGGTGTCGAAGGTATCAAACGCCACGGGGACCTGGCCGCCCAGCAGGTCGTTGAGCAGCGGCGCCGAGCCCCGGTAGCCCACCACCTCGCCGCGCACCTTGGCGGCATCGCCCACCATCAGGCCGAAGAAGTGCGGCAGGCTGCCCGTGGCGGGCACGCCGAAATTGGCCTTGTCGGGGTTGGCGCGCAGCCAGGCCATGAGGTGGGACAGCTCCTTCACCGGCACGGCGCTGCCCACGGCCACGCCGAACTCGTAGCTGTTGACATGGCTCACGGGGCGGAAGTCGCGCTCGGGGTCGTAGCCCGCGTCCGGAAACACCAGCGGCGCCACCAGCATCACGGCCGGGTTGGCCAGCAGCAGCGTGGGCTGGCTGGCGGGCGCGGCCTTCACGGCCTGGGCCGACAGGCGGCCGCCCGCGCCTGTCTTGTTCTCCACGATCACCGGCGTGCCGAGCTTGCTGCCCAGCTTGTCGGCCACGATGCGGGCCACGCGGTCGGTGGCGCCGCCGGGGGCGTAGCCCACCACGATGCGCAAGGGGGTTTCCTGCGCCTGGGCCAGGGTGGCGCACAGGGCCAGCACGGCGGTCAGGGCAGAAGTGGCAAGGGGTCTCCACATGGTCGGTTCCTCCTGGGTGGGCGGGTTGATGGGCGCAATGTATTGGCCACACAATCAATTGATCTAATCAATTCATGCCCATGAATACCCGCATGCCCGCGCCTGAACCGGCTTCTCCCGACCCGGCCCCGCCCGGCCACCGGCTGGCCCACCCGCAGGCCGCCAACGACCTGCTGATGTACCGCCTGAACCGCCTGCTGGCCGTGGCGGGCAGCCTGGTGGTGCGCCTGTGCGAAGGGGGCTACGGCATCACCCGGCGCGAGTGGGGCCTGCTCATGATGCTCGCGCAGCACCCGGGCATGCCCCCGGCCGAACTGGCCCGGCGCTTGGGGCTGGACCGCGCCCGCACCTCGCGCGCGATCACCTCGCTGCTGGCCAAGAAGCTCATCACGCGCGACGCCATGCCCGGCGACCGGCGCCAGGCCATGCTGTCGCTGACGCCCGCAGGCCATGCGGTGCACGACGGCCTGTTCCCGCAGGTCAAGGCGCTCAACCAGAGCCTGCTGGCGGGGCTGGACGCCGAGGCCGTGCGCATGCTGGACCACGCGCTCTCCGACATGCAGCAGCGCGCCGAGGCCCTGGTCGCCACCCGCACCGACGTGCCGCGCACCTACCGGCTGCGCGGCGGGCGCCACCTGGACTGAGGGGGTTTGCAACGCAGGCCAAGCCAAAACAAGGATCCGGCGATATCCTCCAGCACGCCTGAGCCACCGCGCAAGGGCGAACCCACGCTCCTCCGCCCGGCCACGACCCCACGCCCGCCCTCCATGTCCCAGCACTCGACCTCCTTGTGGAGCCCCCTGCGCCAACCTGCCTTCCGGGGCCTGTGGATCTGCGGCGGGGTGTTCTTCGTGGGCAACGGCATGCAGAGCATGGCGGCCGCCTGGCTCATGGTGGAGCTCACGGGCTCGTCCTTCCTTGCGGCGCTGGTGCAGACCGCCGTGTTCATGCCCATGTTCCTGCTGGCCCTGCCGGCCGGCGTGCTGGCCGACACCACCGACCGGCGGCGCTTGATCTCGGGCGCGCTGCTGGCCCAGTGCGGCGCCTGCGCGCTGCTCACCCTGTTGGTGCTGGGCGGCTGGGGCGGCCCGGCGTCGGTGCTGTTCCTGGTGTTCGTGGGCGGCTGCTGCACGGCGGTGCTCACGCCCGCGTGGAACTCCTCGGTCATCGACCCGGTGCCGCGCGAGGAATGGCCCCAGGCCATCACCGCCGTCAGCATCGCCTACAACGCCGCCCGCGCCGTAGGCCCCACGCTGGCCGGGCTGGTGTTCGCGCAGTGGGGGGCGGGCTGGGTGTTCGCCTTCACCGTGGCCTCCACGCTGGTGATGTGGGAGTCCATCCGCCGCTGGCCGCCGCGCGCGCATCCGCCCTCGCGCCTGCCCGCCGAGCGGCTGTGGGGCGGCACCCTGAGCGGCCTGCGCTTCGCGTGGCACTCGCACATGATCCTGGCGCAGCTCGTGCGCGTGATGGCCTTCAGCGCGGCCGGGTCGGCCCTGTGGGCGCTGCTGCCGGTGATCGCCCAGCGCCAGCTCGGCACGGGCGCCGAGGGCTTCGGCCTGCTCATGGGCTGCCTGGGCACGGGGGCCGTGGCCGTGGGGCTGGTGCTGGGGCGGCTGCGGGCGCGCTTCGGCATGGAGGCCCTCGTGGGCGCGGCGGGCATCGTGTTCGGCATCGCCATGCTGGTGGCCGCGCTGGCCCGGCAGGCCTGGCTGGTCTACACCGTGATGCTGTTCGCGGGCGCGGCCTGGATGTCGGCCATGTCCACCTTCAACACCGCCACGCAGGCCAGCGCGCCGCAGTGGGTGCGCTCGCGCGCCGTGGCCATGCACATGGTGGCGGCGCTGGGCGCGTTCGCCATGGGCTCGGCCTTCTGGGGCGCGGCCTCCGACATCCTGGGCCTCGCGCCCACGCTGTGCACCGCCGCCGCGCTCATGGTCGCGGGCCTGCTGCTGGCGCGGCCCCTGCCGCTGCGCATGGGCGCGCTGCACGAGGTGACGCAGGCCACGCCCTGGGACGAGCTTTTCATCGAAGCCGAGCCCCTGCCCGAGGCCGGCCCCGTGGCCGTGGAGGTGGGCTACCGCATCGCGCCCGGCACGGATGCCGCCTTCCTGGACACCATCAGCCGCATGAAGGCCCCGCGCCGGCGCGACGGCGCCACCTTCTGGCGCGTGTACAAGGACCTGGGCGAACCCTCGCGCTACGTGGAGCGCTTCATCGTCGAGTCCTGGGCCGACTACCTGCACCAGCGCGCCCGCGCGACCATGGCCGACCAGACGCTGGAGACGGAGGTACGCGCCTTCCTGGCGCCCGGCGAGGTCGTGCGGATGTCGCACTACATCGCTGAAAGATAGCGCCCTGCGACAATCGGGGCATGACTTTTGCCCCGCTTCACAACGACACCTTCCTGCGCGCCTGCCGCCGCCAGGCCACCGACTACACGCCCCTGTGGCTCATGCGCCAGGCCGGGCGCTACCTGCCCGAATACAAGGCCACGCGCGCCCAGGCCGGGAGCTTCATGGGGCTGGCGACCAACGTGGACTACGCCACCGAGGTCACGCTGCAGCCCCTGGAGCGCTTTCCGCTCGACGCGGCCATTCTGTTCAGCGACATCCTCACCGTGCCCGACGCCATGGGCCTGGGCCTGTCGTTCGCCGAGGGCGAGGGCCCGCGCTTCGCCCAGGTCGTGCGCGACGAGGCCGCTGTGGAACAGCTCGCCGTGCCGGACATGGACAAGCTGCGCTACGTGTTCGATGCGGTCACCAGCATCCGCCGCGCCCTGAACGGCCGCGTGCCGCTGATCGGCTTCTCGGGCAGCCCCTGGACGCTCGCCTGCTACATGGTCGAGGGCAAGGGCAGCGATGACTACCGCCTCGTCAAGAGCCTGATGTACGCCCGCCCCGACCTGATGCACCGCATCCTGGCCGTGAACGCCGACGCCGTGGCCGCCTACCTGAACGCCCAGATCGACGCGGGCGCCCAGGCCGTGATGGTTTTCGACAGCTGGGGCGGCGTGCTGGCCGATGGCGCCTTCCAGGAATTCAGCCTGGCCTACACCGCGCGGGTGCTGGCGCAACTGAAGCGCACCGGCGTGGACGGCACCGACGTGCCGCGCATCGTCTTCACCAAGGGCGGCGCCCTGTGGCTGGAAGACATGAAGCCGCTGGACTGCGAGGTGCTGGGCCTGGACTGGACCGCCAACCTGGCCAAGGCCCGCGCCCTGGTAGGCGGCGCGGCGGGCGGCCCGGGCAAGGCGCTGCAGGGCAACATCGACCCCAACGTGCTGTTCGCGCCGCCCGCGCAGATCGCGCAGCAGGTGCACCGGGTGCTGGACAGCTTCGGCAAGCCCCACACCGACCGCGCCACCACCGGCCCCACGCACATCTTCAACCTGGGGCACGGCATCAGCCAGTTCACGCCGCCCGAGCACGTGGCCGCGCTGGTGGAAGCCGTACACAGCCACTCGCGGGCGCTGCGCCAAGGCTGAGGGCCGGCCAGAGGCGCCGCGCCGGGTTGACTTATGCACAAAACTGGAGCAGCCCTGCGGCAAATTCACGACCGCAGTGTAGCGCCTGCCCCGCCTGGGAAACATTCTCAACAAGCGCGTAAGTCATTGATTTTAAATATTCTCCGTTGGTTGCTTTTTTTGCAGGCAGCCCAGCCAAAGCACGGCCATTCAAGGGCTTGCGGGCCAAACCCAAGGGATATCAACAAAGTTATCCACAGGAATTCTGGATTTCTTGCGAATCACCAGTCAAATCAAGCACTTGCGGGCTGAATCGCAGAAAAATCCGAGCTTACGACCCCACTTTGGGCATGGGTCGGGGCCCTTCGGGGGGCTTGACGAGTGCATGGTGTTTGACTTATGCACATTCATCTTGATGCGGCGCAGCATGGCTGGCGCCGCCGGATGCCCTGCAAAAACCGCATTTCAATGGCTTTAGATCATTGATTCATAAGGTTTTTTCTGGTGCCCCGGTTTTCCTGAAACCGACCGGAAGCCAGCATCCATGCGGGTCCGCCGGCTGTGGCGGTGCCGATGTCAACAAAGTTATCCACAGAAGCACGGCCAGTGCCCTGCGAACCCAGGGTTAGTCCCGGCTCGCCCGCCGATGCACGGGACTTAATATTAATTATCTTTAATTAATTAGCCCGATTGGGCCGCGCTGTCCAGGCGGTTGCGCGCGCCCAGCCCCCGTCCCCACCCATGCCCAGACAACTCTCGATCGGCGCCATGCTGAGTACCGCGCTCGTGGCCCTGGCCCTGGTGTTCGCGGCCTCGGCCGCCAGCTCCTTCGCCGCCCTGGTCCGCAGCAACGCCTCGGTGGATGCCGTGGCGCGCGAGATCGCCGTGATCCAGGACATCTCGGACTCGGTGAACCACACGCGCACCTCGCGCGTGTGGCTGGTGCAGGCCTCGGTCTACGGCTCCTACGGCATGTTCAAGGAGTCCGAGCAGGCCCTGGCGACGGCCCGCGCCAAGCTGGCGGACTCGCGCCGCGCCTTCGAGCGCTACCAGGCCACGGCCCGGGAGGCCGCCGAGGCGCCGCTGGCGCAGGCCGCGGCGGCCAGCTACGGGCGCTACCTGGCCGAGGGGCTGGAGCCGCTGGTCGCCGCGCTGCAGGCGGGCAACCCGCAGGCCTACATCAACACCCTGCGCCACAAGACGCCCCAGCTGGACAAGGACTTCGAGCAGGCCGTGGACGCCGTGCTGGCCTACCGCACCGCCCAGGCCGCCCGGCTGCAGGCCGGCATCCAGGCCGACTTCGAGCGCAGCCTGGCCTGGCTGTGGGTCTGCACGGCGCTGTTCGTCGCCACCTGCGCAGCCCTGTGGTGGGGCGCCCGCCGGTCGCTGGTGCGCCCCCTGCGCCGCATGGCCCAGGCCATCGCAACCGTGGCGGCCAACGACCTGACGGAGCCCCGCCGCGAGCGGCACCAGCGCTTCGCGCCCGCCGAGATCGCGCAGGTGCAGGGCATCCTGGCCCGCATGCGCGGCGAGCTGGGCCGCACGGTGGGGGCCATCCGCCAGTCCGCGCAGGCCGTGCAGGCCGCGAGCCACGGCATTTCCACGGGCAACGAGCACCTGTCCGAGCGCACCGTGCAGCAGGCCAGCCACCTGCAGCACGCGTCCGCCTCCGTGCACCAGATGGCGCAGAGCCTGGCGCAGACGGCCGGCGCCGCGGCCCGCGTGGCCGACGTGGCGCAGAGCGCCGCCGCCGTGGCCACCGACAGCGGCGGCAAGGTGGACCAGGCGCGGGCCGCCATGGACGCCATCCACGCCTCCAGCCAGAAGATCGGCGACATCATCGCCGTCATCGACGGCATCGCCTTCCAGACCAACATCCTGGCCCTGAACGCCGCCGTGGAGGCCGCCCGCGCGGGCGAGCAGGGCCGCGGCTTCGCCGTGGTGGCCCAGGAGGTGCGCAGCCTGGCCCAGCGCAGCGCCACGGCGGCCCGGGAGATCAAGCGCCTCATCGACGACTCCAAGGCCTGCGTGAACCGGGGCGTGGAGCACGTGCACCAGGCCGGCGCGGCCATGGGGGAGGTGCTGGAGCGCATCCACCGCGCGGCCCTGCTGGCCGGCGACATCCGCGCCTCGGTGGAGACACAGGCGCACGAGGTGGAGCACACCCACGCCACGCTGGACCGGCTGGACCAGATGACGCGCCAGAACGCCGGCATGGTCGAACAGAGCGCCCAGGCCGCCCAGAGCCTGGACCAGCAGGCCGACGCGCTGGCGCTGGCCGTCGATTCGTTCCGCCTGCCGCAGGTGGAGGGCGCGGGCCCCGCCGTGCTGTACCTGCCCGCGCGCTGAAACCCGGGCCTCTGCGGCCCACCCGTACCAAACCTCCAGGAGACCCCTGCCCATGCCCGCCTGTACCCGCCGCCATGCCCTGCGCCACGCCATCCTGGCGGGCCTGCTGGCCTGGGCCGCCACCGTAGCGGCCGCCGACGTCGAACTGCTGCACTGGTGGACCTCGGAGGGCGAGGCCCGGGCCGTGGGCACGCTGCAGCGCAAGCTCGCCGCCCAGGGCACGGCCCTGGCGACCCCGCCCGTGGCCGGCGGCGCCGACGCGCTGGCCCAGACCCTGCGCGAGCGCATCCAGGCGCGCAAGGCGCCCGACGCGGTGCAGATGAAGGCCACCGACCTGACCGCCTGGGGCGACCGGGGCGCGCTCGCCTCGCTGGACGCCGTGGCCAAGGCCGAGGGCTGGGACTACAAGATCCCGCGCCAGATCGCGAGCCAGGTCCAGTACCAGGGCGCCTACGTGGCGGTGCCCGTGAACGTGCACCGCGTGAACTGGCTGTACATCAACCGCCACCTGCTCCAGCGCGTGCAGGGCCGCGCGCCGCAGACCTGGCCACAGTTCTTCCAGCTCGCGCAGCGGTTCCAGAAGGCCGGCATCACCCCGCTGGCCCACGGCGGCCAGCCCTGGCAGAACCTCACGCTCTTCGAGGCCGTGGCGCTGGGCGTGGGCGGGGCGGACTTCTACCGCCGCGCCCTGGTCGAGCAGGACGCCGCCGCCATCGCCGGCCCCACCATGGAACGCGCGCTGCAGACCTTCGCGGAGCTGCGCGCCCTCGCGGAGCCGGCCACCCCGGCCCGCGAATGGAACGCCGCCACGGCCCAGGTCATCCAGGGCCGCGCCGCCATGCAGATCATGGGCGACTGGGCCAAGGGCGAATTCCTGGCCGCCGGGCAGCAGCCCGACCGCGACTTCGTCTGCGCCTCCACGCCGGGCGGCGCCAGCAGCTACATCTACGTGGTGGACAGCCTGGCCATGTTCAGGAAAGGCAGCGGCGGCGAGGCCACCGCCGGGCAGGCCTCGCTGGCCCGCGCGGTGATGTCGCTGGACTTCCAGGCCACATTCAACCTCGCCAAGGGCTCCATCCCCATCCTGCCCGGCGTGGACATGGCGCCGTTCGACGCCTGCGCCAAGGAGTCCAGCGCCTTCTTCCTCGCGGCGCGCCTGGCCAACACCCTGGTGCCGTCCGTGGCCCACCGCATGGCGCTGGCGCCGCGGCCCCACAAGGCGCTGGAAGCGCTGGTGCACCGGCTCTGGACGGACCCCGCGTACGCGCCGGCCCAAGCCCAGGCCGACTGGGTGGCCGGCCTGCGCTGAGCGGCGACAATCGCGGATTCGCCCCCTCCGCGTCGCCCGCCCCTTGCCGCCCACCATCGTCCACGTCGCCATCCAGACGCCCGCGCACAGCGGCGTGGGCGACCTGCTGAGCTACGCCAGCGCACAGCCCCTCGCGCCCGGCACGCTGGTGCGCGTGCCCCTGGGCCAGCGCGAGGTGCTGGGCGTGGTGTGGGATGCGCAGGACGCCCCCGGCGAGCTGCCCGAGGGTGCCGCCATGCGCCCCGTGGCGGGCGTGCTGGAAGGGCTGGCCCCGCTGGGCGCGCCCTGGCGCCGCCTGGTGGCCTTTGCCGCGCGCTACTACCAGCGCGCCCTGGGCGAAGTGGCCCTGGCCGCCCTGCCGCCGCAGCTGCGCGACCTGCGCCCCGAGCAGCTGGCGCGCCGCCTGCGCCGCCCGGCCACGGCGGCGGGCAACGCCGAAGATACTACGAATTTAATAGCACTTAGCGCAGAACAGACAAGCGCTACAGCCCGAATTTCCTCAGAACCTGGCCCCTTCCTGCTGTTTGGCAGCACGGGCAGCGGCAAGACCGAGGTCTATCTGCGCTGCGTGCAGCAGGTACTGGAGGCTGACCCAGCGGCCCAGGCGCTGGTGATGGTGCCCGAGATCAACCTGACCCCCCAGCTGGAGGCGCGCTTTACCGCCCGCTTCGGCGCGCAGGCCGTCGTGGCGCTGCACAGCGGCATGACGAACCCGCAACGCCTCAAAAGCTGGCTGGCCGCCCACAGCGGCGCCGCGCGCATCGTGCTGGGCACGCGCATGGCGGTGTTCGCCAGCCTGCCGGGCCTGAAGATCATCGTGGTCGACGAAGAGCACGACCCCAGCTACAAGCAGCAGGAGGGCGCCCGCTACTCCGCGCGCGACCTGGCCGTCTGGCGCGGGCGCGAGCAGGGCGCCAAGGTCATCCTGGGCAGCGCCACGCCGTCGCTGGAGAGCTGGCACGCCAGCGACCCGGCCGTCGGCCGCTACGTCCGCCTCGAAATGCCCAGCCGCATCGGCGCCGGCGCCCTGGCCCGTGTGCGCCGCGTGGACATGAACCAGCAGCCCCGGCGCACCGTGTTCAGCGCCCCGCTGCTGGCTGCCATCACCGAGCGCGTGCAGCGCGGCGAGCAGAGCATGGTGCTGCTCAATCGCCGCGGCTACGCCCCCGTGCTGCACTGCGCCGACTGCGGCTGGAAAAGCGACTGCCCGCACTGCAGCGCCCACCAGGTGTTCCACAAGGCCGACCGCACCCTGCGCTGCCACCACTGCGGCTACACCGTGCGCGTGCCCCGCGCCTGCCCCACGTGCGGCAGCCCCGACATCCACTCCATGGGCCGGGGCACCGAGCAACTGGAGGAACAGCTGGGTACCTTGCTCCGCGAGGTGCTGCGCCCCGACCGCACGCCCGCCCGCGTCGCCCGCATCGACGCCGACACCACCAAAGCCAAAGGTGCGCTGGAAGCGCAGCTCGCCCAGGTACACGCGGGCGAGGTGGACGTGATCGTGGGCACGCAGATGATCGCCAAGGGCCACGACTTCCGCCGCATCACCCTGGTGGCCGCCGTGCAGCCCGACGGCGCCCTGTTCAGCAGCGACTTCCGCGCGCCCGAGCGCCTGTTCGCCCTGCTCATGCAGGCGGCGGGGCGCGCCGGCCGCGACGCCGCCTACATGGCCGCACAAGCGGTGGTTCATGGCACGCAGTGCGAGATGTGGGTGCAGAGCTACCACCCCCAGCACGCGGTGTACGAGGCACTGCGCACCCACGACTACCCGGCCTTCGCCGCCCGGCAGCTCCAGGAGCGCGAAGAGGCCGCCATGCCCCCCTTCGCCTACCAGGCCCTGGTGCGCGCCGACGCCCGCACGCAGGAAACCGCCCAGGGCTTCCTGACCGCCGCCACCGCCGCCGCGCACGCCGCCGGGCTGCCGGGGCTGGCGGACGGCACGGTCATCCTGTTCCCGCCCGTGCCGCTGGCCATCCAGCGCGTGGCCAATGTGGAGCGCGCCCAGATGCTGCTGGAGTCCGGCAGCCGCGCCGCGCTGCAGCGCTTTCTGGCCGCGTGGCAGCCGGTGCTGCAGGCCACGCGCGGGGCGCCGGAGCACAAGGGGCTGGTGCGCTGGCTGGTGGATGTGGACCCGCTGGTGATTTAGGCGCCCATTCCTAGCCAATTCAAGATTGATGACATTTTTGACGTCTATTTGATCCAGATCAAACAATACAATTTTTTACATGCTACGGGCTCCCATCCCCATCGGAGCCCGTTTTTTTGCCTATCTCCCTTCAAAACGCCGTGAACATGAACGAGATCGCTTCCGCGGGCCAGGCGGCCCAGACTTCCTACTCCCTGGGACTGGTGGTCCTGTCCTATGCCATCGCCGTGCTGGGCTCCTTCGTTGCGCTGTCGGCGGCCCGCCGCATCCGCGACGGTGAAGGCATCGACTGGCTGAACCTGCTGGCGGCGGGCACGGCGCTGGGCGGTATCGGCGTGTGGTCCATGCACTTCACGGGCATGCTGGCGCTCAAACTCGGCATGGGCTCGGGCTATTCCATGGTGGAAACCCTGATCTCGCTGGTGGCCGCCGTGGCCGCCACCTCCGGCGCGCTGGCCTTCGTTGCACGCAACCCCAAAAGCAACGCGCGCGTGCTCTTCGCGGGCAGCCTGCTGGGCCTGGGGGTGGCCTTCATGCACTACCTGGGCATGGTGGGCATGCGCTTTCCGGGCTACATCGACTGGTCATGGAACGTGGTGGCCGTGTCGGTGGTGATCGCCATGGCCGCCGCCAGCGCCGCCCTGTGGCTCGCCTTCCGCACGCGCAAGGTCGCGCTGCGCGCCGTGGCCGCCGCCGTGATGGGCGTGGCCGTGTGCGCCATGCACTACACCGGCATGGCGGCGGCGAACTTCATCTGCACCGCCCCCGGCTCCGAGCGCTTCGCCACGCCGCGCGGCTTCGGCGTGATCAGTTCGATGGACCTGGCCGTGCTCACGCCGATGATGGCGATCGCGCTGGGCCTGCTGATCGCGTTCGACCAGGTCCTCCAAAAGAACCTGTCGCGGCACGCCATCAAGAAGGCTTGAGGTCTTTTAGCCGTCCAGCGCTTGTCCTTCAAGCGCTGGACGCTATGAAATTTGAAAAGATTCAGGGCCCGAAGCAGGCCTTTGGCAGAACCAGGGGCAACGCGCCCCATCGCCGCTGCAGCAAGCCCTGCCCGCACTAAACTCCCCATCCATTCCTCGCACGCGAGCCTGAGCATGCGTGTGCCGATTCACTGGACCACGCGCCCGCCAGCGCGCACTTCGGACCGACGAATGGCAGCCATGACCCTTTCGATCCTGCACGTGCTGGTGGCCGCGCTGCTGGGCGTGCGCATCCTGCTGCGCCCGCACCGGCAGCCCGAATCGCGCGCCGCCTGGCTGGTGGTGGTGATCGCCGCGCCGTTCGTCGGTGCCGTGCTGTATGCGCTGCTCGGCGAAACGGGCATCGGGCGCGAGCGCACGCGGCGCCTGCGCGAGGTGGCCCGTGCGCTGCCGCCGCCGTGCGTGGGCGCGGCGGAGGTCCTGCCCGGCGCCGGCGAAGGCCCGGCCGCGCAGCTGTTCGCCGTGGGGCGGTCGATCAGCGGCTACCCGGCGGTGGGCGGCAACCGCGCCGCCCTGATGGCCGATTCGGACGCGGCCATCGGTTCGATCGTCGCGGACATCGACGCCGCCGCGCACAGCGTCCACCTGCTCTTCTACATCTGGCTGGACGACGGCAACGGCACGCGCGTGGCCGACGCGCTGGTGCGCGCGGCGCGCCGCGGCGTCGCCTGCCGCGCGATGGTGGACGACATCGGCTCGCGCGCGCTCGTGCGCAGCGCGCTGTGGAAACGCATGGGCGATGCGGGCGTCGCGCTGCGCACCGCGCTGCCGGTGGGCAACCCGCTGGTGGAGATGGTGCGCGGGCGCATCGACCTGCGCGACCACCGCAAGATCGTGGTGATCGACCACCGCATCACCTACTGCGGCAGCCAGAACTGCGCCGACCCGGCCTTCCTGCCCAAGAAGAGGTACGCGCCGTGGGTGGACGCGGTGATGCGCTTCGAGGGCCCCATCGTCCAGGAGAACCAGCACCTGTTCGCGCTGAACTGGATGGGCAACGGCGGCGACGACATCACGGGCCTGCTCGCCACGCCGCCCGACGCGCCCCAGCCCGGCTTCACCGCGCAGGTCATCGCCAGCGGCCCGACCTACCGCCCCTCGGCCGTGCCCGAGCTGTTCGCCACGCTGATCTACGCGGCGCGGCGCGAACTCATCGTCACCACGCCGTACTTCGTGCCCGTGCCGGAGCTGCTCTCGGCGCTGTGCGCGGCGGGCCACCGCGGCGTGGCCACGACCCTCATCTTCCCGGCACGCAACGACGATGCGGTGGTCGGCGCGATCTGCCGCAGCCACTACGCGGCGCTGCTCGGCGCGGGCGTGCGGGTCTTCGAGTTCGGGCCGGGCCTGCTGCACACCAAGTCGCTGACGCTGGACGGCGAGGTCACGCTGATCGGCTCGGCCAACCTGGACCGCCGCAGCTTCGACCTGAACTACGAGAACAACATCCTGCTGCACGACGCCGCCTGCACGCAGCAGATGCGGGCGCGCCAGATGGCCTACCTGCAGCAGAGCCGCGAGGTGACGCGCGCCGAAGTGCGGGCCTGGCCCCTGCACCGCCGGCTGCTCGACAACGCCGTGGGCATGCTCGGGCCGATCCTCTGAACCGGTCGGGGCGCGCGGTTGAGTTTCATGTTATTTTGGCCTCCAGCGCTTGTGTATCAAGCGCAAAAAGCTATCAAAACAGAAGCAATCAGGTCAGCAGCGCCACCGCCCCCGAAAAGCTCAGAAACGCCAGCGCAGTGCTCACCAGGATGATCCGCGCCACGCGCCCGTTGTTGGCCCCGAACTTCTCCGCGAGCAGCGAGACGTTGCTGGCGCTGGGCAGCGCGGCCAGCAGCACCATCACGGTGAGCGCAAACGGCGTGAGCGGCACGCCCAGCGCGATGGCCGCCGTGCCCGCGGCCCACACCAGCAGCGGGTGCGCCAGCAGCTTGGCCAGGGCCACGGGCACGTAGTCGCGGGCCGGCACGCGCTCGTGCTGGTTCATCTGCGAGCGCGCCAGCACCGCGCCGATGGTGAACAGCGCCACGGGCGAGGCCGCGTCGGCCAGCATGGCGATGGTCTTGTCCACCGGGCCGGGCAGTTGGAACTGCAGCGCCGAGGCCAGCGCGCCGAGCGCGATGGACCAGGGCATGGGGTTGGTCGCCATGCCGCGGAACGCCTGGCGCAGCGCCACGCCCACGCCGTGCGTGCCCGCCCCGTCCAGGCGCGAGAGCGCGATGCACAGCGAGCTGGTGACCACCATGTCCACCACGATGGTCACGATGGCCGGGCCCGCGCTCTGCGCGCCCAGCAACGCCACCAGCAGCGGCACGCCCATGAAGCCGGTATTGGGGAACGCCGCCACCAGCGCGCCGAAGGCGGCGTCGTTCCAGCCGATGCGCGCGTTGCGCGTGAGCGCCACGGTGCCGCCCACCATGGCCAGCGCGCACAGCAGGTAGACGCCGGCCACGGCCGGGTCGAGCAGCTGCGCGATGGGCGTGCCGGCGCCGAAGCGGTACAGCATGCACGGCAGCGCGAAGTACAGAACGAAGGCGTTGAGCCCCGGGATGGCCGGCTGGGGCAGCACGCCGCCGCGGGCGGCCAGGTAGCCGCAGAGCACGAGGGCGAAGAAGGGGAAGGTGATGAGCAGGACGGAGAGCACGGCCGCTATTGTCGGCCCTGCCCCGCGCCCGCACCGGTCACTGCTTGCGCTGGATGAACAGGTTGCGCTTGGCGTCCTCGGGGTAGGCGAAGGTGATGGCGCCGTTCTTCACCTGGCCGATGACCAGCATGTTGCGCGTGATGGCGTCCTTGTCCTGCAGGCTGAACGGCTTGTCGTAGGTGGCCACCACGCCGTAGTAGGTCTTCATCTTGCCCTCCAGCGATTCCTTGATGGCCTGGCCGTTCAGGTTGCCGTCGCGGATGCCCAGGAAGGAGTACATGAGCAGGTAGGTCGCGTCGTACGCGTTGGCGGCCGCCATGGGCACGGTCACCCGGCCCTGGAACTTGCGGGTGTAGCCCGCCAGGAAGGACGCGCGGCGCTCGTTGCTGGGCTCGGCGATGAAGGTCTGCACCACCAGCGCGCCCTCGGCCGCGTCCTTCGCCCCGTCGATGAAGAACGGGAACGACAGCGGCCAGCCGCCCACCTGCGGCACCTTCCAGCCCAGCGCCTTCTTGCCGTTGGCGATGACCGCGTTCTCGGGGCCCACGGTGTAGCTGAAGATCACGTTGGCGCCCGCGTTGCGCGCGGCCGTGAGCTCGGCGGTGAGGTCCTTCACGCCCAGCGCGAAGCGGGCCACGTAGGCGGGCTTGAGCTTCTTGGCCTCCAGCGCCGCCAGCACGTCCTTGTAGCCGCCCTCGCCGTAGCCGGAGGTGTCGGCGAAGATGGCGACCTTGTCCCAGCCGCGCTTGAGGATGTCGTCCACCATGAACGGCGCCTGCAGCGCGTCGCGCGCCTGCACGCGGAAGATGTAGCTCGTCGGCGCGGGGTACTTGGCGGTGACCTCGGTGCCGGCCGAGCACGGCACGATGAGCGGGATCTTGGCGTCCTGGAACAGGTCGATGGCCTTCATGGCCACGCCGGTGTTGCAAAAGCCGATGGCGGCCACGACCTTTTCGTTCACCAGCTCCTGCGAGACCTTGCGCCCCTGGTCGGGGTTGGCGGCGTCGTCCTTGATGACGAGTTCCAGCGGCCGGCCCAGGTAGCCGCCCACGGCGTTGATCTCGTCCACGGCAAGCTTGATGCCGTTGAGCATGGGCACGCCGAAGTCGCCCGACGGCCCGGTCAGCGGCCCCACCACCCCGATGCGCACCGGGGCCGTGCTGCCGATCTGCGCCTGGGCGGGCAGCGCCAGGGCCCCCAGCACCAGCATGGATCCAGCGGCCAGCAGCACACGCAGGGCCTGGCGACCAGGGCGGTGGGAAGAAGCGGTGAAAGTCATGGTGATGGTCTCCCGTCTCGATGTGCGGGCGCCCCGGCGGTCGGGGCGGCAGGCCGCCATGGAAGTATCAAAGTGTGTGCCGGCGCTTTGCACCGGGGTTTCCCGCAGCGCCGGGGCATTCCGTCAGGCCGCTGTCAGTTCGGGGCGCCGGTATCATTGCGCGCTTGGCGCCGCCGGCCGCTCCGGTCCCGGCCCGCCGCCTCTCTTCCCCCCTTCTCCCCGCGTCTCCGCTCCTTCGCCCATGTCCGCCGGCCTCAACCTCGCCCAGCTGCAAGCCGTCCACTACACCGACGGCGCCTGCCTGGTGCTGGCCGGCGCGGGCTCGGGCAAGACGCGGGTGATCACGCACAAGATCGCGCACATGATCGAGAAGGGCTTGGAGCCCCGGCGCATCGCGGCCATCACCTTCACCAACAAGGCAGCCGCCGAGATGCGCGAGCGCGCCAAGGGCCTGATCGGCCGCCGGGCCAAGGACGTGCTGGTGTGCACCTTCCACGCGCTGGGCGTGCGCATGGTGCGCGAGGACGGCGCGGTGCTGGGCCTGAAGCCCCAGTTCAGCATCCTCGACGCGGACGACGTGGCGGGCATCCTCAAGGACGCGGCGGGCGGCACCACCGACCTGGCCACCGCGCGCCAGTGGCAGTGGACCATCAGCAAGTGGAAGAACATGGGCCTGAACGCCGAGCAGGCGCTGGCCCAGGCCGCCGACGACCACGAGCGCAGCCTTGCCGTGGTCATGGCGCGCTACGAGGAGCGCCTAGCCGCCTACCAGAGCGTGGATTTCGACGACCTCATCGGCATGCCGCTGCGCCTGCTGCGCGACTTCCCCGAGGTGCGCGCCAAGTGGCAGGCAGCCCTGGGCCACGTGCTCGTCGACGAATACCAGGACACCAACGCCACGCAGTACGAGCTGCTCAAGCTGCTGGTGGGCGCCCAAGGCCATTTCACCGCTGTGGGCGACGACGACCAGAGCATCTACGGCTGGCGCGGCGCCACGCTGGACAACCTGAAAAAGCTGCCGGTGGACTTCCCCGCGCTCAAGGTCATCAAGCTGGAGCAGAACTACCGTTCCACCAGCGCCATCCTGCGCGCGGCCAACAACGTGATCGGGCCCAACCCCAAGCTGTTTCCCAAGACCCTGTTCAGCGAACTCGGCGAAGGCGAGCCCGTGCGCGTGCTGGACTGCGACACCGAGGAGCACGAGGCCGAGCGCGCCGTGGCCCGCATTCAGGGCCTGCGCGCGGCCGCCAACCCGCCGCCGGACTGGAAGAGCTTCGCCATCCTGTACCGCGCCAACCACCAGGCCAAGCCGTTCGAGAAGGCCTTGCGCAAGGCCAACATCCCCTACAAGGTTTCGGGCGGCACGAGCTTCTTCGACCGCGCGGAGATCAAGGACCTGTGCGCCTGGTTCCGCCTGTGGATCAACAACGACGACGACCCGGCCTTCCTGCGCGCCATCGCCAACCCGAAGCGCGGCATCGGCCACACCACGCTGGGCGCCCTGGGCGAATTCGCCACGCAGCACAAGCAGAGCATGTTCGGCGCGCTGTTCAACGGCATGCTGCCCGCCGCGGTCCCGAAGCGCGCGCTGGACGGCCTGCACGAGTTCGGCCGCACCATCAACGAGCTGGAGTACCGCGCCCGCCACACGCACGGCCACGAGGCCGCGCGCGCCTTCCTGAACGACTGGCTGAAGGAAATCGGCTACGAGCAGCACCTGTACGACGGCGAGGACAACGAGAAGGTGGCCGCCGCCCGCTGGAGCAACGTGATGGAGTTCTGCGACTGGATGGCCCAGCGCGCAGGCGGGCAGATCGACGACGCGGCGGGCACGGTCACGGCCACCGAGACCAAGAGCCTGCTCGAAGTCGCGCAGACCATCGCGCTGCTGTCCACCATCAGCGAGCGCGAGCAGGAACAGGACATGGTCACCCTCTCCACCCTGCACGCCAGCAAGGGCCTGGAATGGCCGCACGTGGTGCTGGTGGGCGTGACCGAGGGCATGCTGCCCTTCAAGCTCGACGACGACGAAGGCCGCCAGCAGAAGGTCAGCGACGACACCCTGCAGCGCCTGCAGGAAGAGCGCCGCCTGATGTACGTGGGCATCACCCGCGCCCAGCGCACCCTGGCCGTGAGCTGGACCAAAAAGCGCAAGAAGGGCCGCGAGATGGTGGCCGCGCAGCCCAGCCGCTTCATCGCCGAGATGGCGCTGGACAAGGCCACCATGCGCGAGGACCCGCGCGAGAAGCTCAAGGCCCTGCGCGCCGAGTTCGCCGCCCGGGCCAGCAAGGCGCAGCAGGCGGCATGACGCACCACTTCGCTTCTGATTTAATAGCTGTTCGCGCTTGATACATAAGCGCTGGAGGCCGATTTGACCATGAAAACACCGCACCACTTCCTGCTCTCCGCCCTGGCCCTGGCCGCCCTCGCTCCGGCCCACGCCGCAGGCAGCGGCGAAGCCTGGCGCCGCTGCGCCGCGCTGGGGGACGACAACCAGGCCCGCCTGGCCTGCTTCGACCAATGGGCCTCGGACCAGACCGCGCAGCAGGGCTGGCAGGCCCCCGGCGCCAGCGCCGCCGCGGCCAAAGAGGAAGTGCCCCCGCCCGTGGACACCACGCTGCCCGCCACGCGCATCATCGACGTGGCCCGCACCGAGGGCTGCCGCGACCCGCAGTACAGTGACCTCTCGCGCTTCTGGGAACTGGAGTCGGGCAGCGACTGCGGCACCTTCAGCTTCCGGGGCTACCGGCCCATCACCGTGTCGGTGGTCGCGTCCAGCAACGTGAACCGCCAGCCCGGCTCCGACGCCGCGGACCACTCGGCCGAGGACTCCACGCCCTACCGCCGCACGGAGAACCGCATCCAGCTCTCGGTGCGCACCAAGATCGCCCAGGGCCTGCTCACGCAGGGCCACCCCACGCTCAAGGACTCGGTGTGGTTCGGCTACACGCAGCAGTCGTACTGGCAGCTGTTCACGCCCGAGATCTCGCGCCCCTTCCGCGCCACCGACCACGAGCCCGAGGTCATGTACGTCTACCCCACCACGGCGCAGCTGCCGTTCGGCTGGAAGTGGCGCTACAGCGGCATCGGGCTGGTGCACCAGTCCAACGGCCAGAGCCTGCCCCTGTCGCGCAGCTGGAACCGCGTGTACCTGATGACCGGCATGGAGCTGGGCAACCGCTTCAGCGTGAACGCCCGCCTCTGGAAGCGCGTGCCCGAAAGCGCGGGCAGCGACGACAACCCAGGCATCAGCGACTACATCGGTCGCGGCGAACTCTCGGCGTTCTGGAACTACGACAAGGACAACACCCTGGGCGCCACTGTGCGCAGCGCGCTGTCGAGCAGCGGCCGGGGCTCCCTGCGCCTGGAATGGCTGCAGACCCTGGGCTCGGGCCTGCTGGGCGGCAAGAGCAACCTGCGCCTGCACACCGCGCTGTTCAGCGGCTATGGCGACTCGCTGATCGACTACAACCGCAAGCGCACGGTGTTCAGCGTGGGGCTGAGTCTGGTGGATTTCTGACATACACCCCCTGGGTCGCCTTCGGCGCCTTCCCCCTCTCCTTCGGGAGGGGGACGCAGCCAGCGGCCTGGCAAAGCCAGTTCCGCGGCTACCTCGCTGGGGCCGCGCCGGTTTCATGGGCCGCCGGAGGCGCGCAGCGCCAGGAATCACTGCGCTGGATCATGGCGGGCCAAAGTCGTTGCAACCCGTTACGCTTTAGGCCTCAAGTTTCATCGGGACGTACCGGCAGGCCGCCACAATGGCACGCGCACCGACCGGCATGGCCGCCGCGCGCCACGCACCCGATAAGAGCGGTTTTTTCGCCGTTTTACCTGCCATTGCCCTCCGTGTGCGCCCTCCAAAATGCCCACAGAGAGGATCACCATGGACATGCAATACCAGCTCAAGGCCGGCAGCTACTACCTGTACGACATGCGCGAGGCGCCCAGCGCCGTCACGGGCGAGCGCAGGTTCAAGCTGAAGACCGACACCGTGGCCATCGCGTTCGACGTGCACACGGGCGAGGTGCACCAGCACGGCAGCCCCACGCGCATCCAGTCCTGGGCCAACAACACCCGCCGCCGCCTGCGCGCCGCGGGTGCACAGGAAGCGGCCAACGACCTCGTGGTGGTGTCCGGCCCGCTGCCCGTGGACGAACTCAACAAGTGCCTGTGGATCCGCGGCTACTGCCGGCGCATGTTCACGCGGCTGGCCAGCCTGCCGCACGGCAAGCTGCAACGGTCTGCCGAGCCTTTCCGCAAGGCGGCCTAGTCCTCTCCCTCATCCCCACCTTCTTCCGGTTCCGGGTGCTTGACGATGGTCACCGGCACCGGGCTCAACTGCACCACCGCCTGCGACACCGACCCCAGCAGCACGCCGCGCAAGGCCCCCTGCCCCCGCGCCCCGATGACGATCAGGCCGCAGCCGTTGTCCTCGGCCAAGTCCACCACCGAGGCAGCGACCTCGCCCAGCACGACCTCGGTCTCGTAAGGCACGCCTGCAGCCTGCACCAAGGCCACGGCGCTCGCCATCAAGTCCTGCCCGGCATCAACGGCAGCGGCGGCGATGATGTCCGAGTCTTTCGTGGCCAGTTCGTAGAACGAGGCAGGCTCCTGCACGTTGGCAAGCACCAGCGTGGCGGACAAGCCTTCACGCGCCAGGGCCAGGGCGTGGTGCACGGCATCGAGCGCCAGCTCGGAGCCATCGACGGGGACGAGGATGCGGATCATGCGGTTCTCCTTCATGCAGTTATCAGAACCAGTGTAGGCCGCGCCACAGGGCATTTGGGACAATGCCCCCATGCTCCAATTCGAACTCCTAGCCACCGACCCCGCCAGCTACGCCCGGCGCGGCGCGCTCACGCTCAACCACGGCGTGGTGCAGACCCCCATCTTCATGCCCGTGGGCACCTACGGCACCGTCAAGGGCGTGATGCCGCGCAGCCTGCACGACATGGGCGCGCAGATCATCCTGGGCAACACCTTCCACCTGTGGATGCGCCCGGGGCTGGACGTGATGCAGAGCTTCGGCGGGCTGCACGGCTTCGAGCAGTGGAACAAGCCCATCCTCACCGATTCGGGGGGCTTCCAGGTCTGGTCGCTGGGCGCCATGCGCAAGATCACCGAGGAGGGCGTGCACTTCGCCAGCCCCGTCAATGGCGACAAGCTCTTCATGTCGCCCGAGGTCAGCATGCAGATCCAAACCACGCTCAACAGCGACATCGTGATGCAGCTCGACGAGTGCACGCCCTACGAGACCAAGGGCCACCTCACCACCGAGGCGGAGGCGCGCAAGAGCATGGAGATGAGCCTGCGCTGGGCCAAACGCAGCCAGGACGAGTTCCACCGCCTCGCCAACCCCAACGCCCTCTTCGGCATCGTGCAGGGCGGCATGTACGAGAACCTGCGCGCCGAGTCGCTGGACCGGCTGGTCGAGATGGACTTCCCCGGCTACGCCATCGGCGGCGTGAGCGTGGGCGAGCCCAAGGACGAGATGCTGCGCATCATGGCGCACACGCCGCACCGACTGCCCGCCCACAAGCCACGCTACCTGATGGGCGTGGGCACGCCCGAGGACCTGGTGCAGGGCGTGGCCGACGGCGTGGACATGTTCGACTGTGTGATGCCCACGCGCAACGCGCGCAACGGCACGCTGTTCACGCGCTACGGCGACCTCAAGATCCGCAACGCGCGCCACAAGGCCGACCACCAGCCGCTGGACAGCAGCTGCACCTGCTACGCCTGCGCCGGCCATTCAGGCGTGGCCTGGGACCAGGGCGGGCGCGAGGGCTTCAGCCGCGCCTACCTGCACCACCTGGACCGCTGCGGCGAGATGCTGGGCCCGATGCTGACCACGGTGCACAACCTGCACTATTACCTGAACCTGATGCGCGAGGTGCGCGAGGCGCTGGACGCCGGGCTCTTCACGCCGTTCCGCGCGCAGTTCAAGGCCGACCGGGCGCGCGGCGTGTGAACCCCGCCTGCTGGCAATTGCTACTTTTCTGATAGCTGCCAGCGCTTTCCACACCTGCGCTAGAGGCCAAAATCACTCCAAATCTCCTGCACCGCCTGCTGCGCTGGCCCGGCCGCATGCTCGCCGGCCTCGCCAGCGGGCTGCTGGCGCTGGTCATCCTGTTCGAGGAATGGGGCTGGGAGCCGCTGCAGCGGCTGCTGGCCCGCATCGGCCGCTGGCCCGGCCTGCGCTGGGTGGAGGGCTGGGTGCGCGCCCTGCCGCCCTGGGCCGCCGTGGCGCTCTTCGCGCTGCCCACGGCGCTGCTGCTGCCCGTGAAGCTGCTCGCGCTGTGGGCCATGGGGCGCGGCCATGTGGTGCTGGGCATGCTGGTGATCGCGCTGGCCAAGGTGGTGGGCACGGCCGTGGTGGCGCGGCTGTTCACGCTCACCCAGCCCGCGCTCATGCGGCTGCGCTGGTTTGCCTGGGTGCATGCGCACTGGATGCGGCTGAAGCATGCGGTGCTGGAGCGTGCGCGCGCTTCATGGGCCTGGCGCGTGGCGCGCGTCCTGCGGCGCCAATGCCGCCATTGGGTGCAGCGCTGGCGACGGCAGTAGCCCGGCGCGGGCAGAACCGCTGACAAGGTTCACAAGGCGTCGCAAAACGTCAACAAATGTTGCGCAGCGCCTCGGCACCCACCCGCTCCATGGGGTGGCGCAGGGACAATCGGCATCTTCCGCACTGCAGCATCCCTGCAGCCCCGCCGCCGCCCGCTGCCCATGCAACGCCCCCTCGCGCTTTCCCGACCGCTTCCGCCGCCGCTGCTCTGGCTGGGCCTGGGGTTGCTGGTGTTCGCCGCCTGCCTGGTGGGCATCTTCGCGCGGCCCATCGGCTTCCTGTCGGCCTTCTGGCCAGCCAACGCGCTGCTGCTCGGCCTGCTGGTGCGCTACCCCGCCCTGGCGCGCCCGCCGGCGTGGGTGGCGGCGGCCGTGGGCTACGTGGCGGCCGACCTGGCGACGGGCAGCGGCTGGGGCATGGCGCTGTGGCTCAACGCGGCCAACCTGCTGGGCGCCACTGCCGGCTGGCTGGTGCTGCGCCGGCTGGACGAAAGCACCCGGCGCCTGCAGCGCACGGTGTCCGCGCTGTACCTGCTGCTGGCCGCGCTGGCCGCCAGCGCCGTGGCCGCGCTCGCGGGCTGCGGCGCGGCGCCGGTGTACTTCAACACGCACTGGTCCGACCTGCTGTCGCTGTGGTTCGGCACCGAGCTCATGAACTACATGCTCATCGTGCCCGTGGTGCTGGCCGCGCCGCGCGCCGACAGCCCGCCGCCAGCAGCGGCGCAGGGCAGCGCATCGCTGCTCTGGCGCGTGGCGCCGGTCTGCTCGCTGCTGTTGGCCGAGGGCATCCGCATCGTGATCGGCGGGCCGGGCATGCTGGCCTTCGTGGTGCCGGGGCTGCTGTGGTGCGCGCTGAGCTACAGCACCTTCACCGCCAGCCTGCTGTCGCTGGTGGTGTGCCTCTGGACCATGGCGGGCGTGGCCACGGGCGTGCTCAACTTCACGCCCGCGCATGCCAGCGAGGTGCTCTCGCTGCGCGTGGGCGTGACGCTGCTGGCCCTGGGGCCGCTGGCCGTGGCCTGCGCCAGCGCCGCGCGCGCCGAGGCGCTGCGCCGCCTGGACCACGCCGTGCGCCACGACGACCTGACCGGCGTGCTCGCGCGCCGCGCGCTGCTGCAGCAGGGCGAGCGCCTGCTGGCGCGCTGGCAGCGCGAATCCGCCGGCGTGGCCGTGATGATGCTGGACGTGGACCACTTCAAGCAGGTCAACGACCGCCACGGGCACGGTGCGGGCGACCAGCTGCTCATCGGCATCACCCAGGCCATGGCCGGCGCGCTGCGCGCCCAGGACCTGCTCGGGCGCATGGGCGGCGAGGAGTTCGCCGTGGTGCTGCCCGGCGTATCGCCCGCCGAGGCGCACGCCATCGCCGAGCGCCTGCGCCGGGCGGTGGAGCAGCAGCCCTTCGGCGCGCTGGATGGTGCGTCAGAGCCGCTGCACGCCACGGTCAGCATCGGGCTGGTGCACAGCGCCAGCATGGGCGGCGAGGTGGACATGGACATGCTGCTGCTCGCCGCCGACGCCGCGCTCTACCGCGCCAAGGCCGAGGGGCGCAACCGCGTGGCCCTGGCCTAACAGAGACACTTTTGCTGAGGACCGCACCATGGCCCCCTCCATCCCCGCTCCCCGCGCTGCCTCGGCGCCCCCGGGGCTGGCCGACCTGGCCAGCCTCTGCGCCCTCATCCTGGCCGCCAGCCTGCTGGGCATCGCCACGCGGCCGGACGGCTTCTTCGCCGTCTTCTGGCCCGCGAATGCGCTGCTGGCCGGGCTGATGGTGCGGCGCCCCGAGCTGGCACGCCCCTCGGGCTGGGTCGCGGCCGCCGTGGGCTTCGGGGTGGCCGACCTGTCCACCGGCAGCACCCTGGGCGTGACGCTGTGGCTCGCGTTCTCCAACCTGTCGGGCGTCGCGGTCGCCGTGGCGCTGCTGCGGCGCGTGGACAAGCCCACGCAGCAGATGCGCCGCCAGCTCTCCGCGCTGTACCTGTTGCTCACCTGCTGCGCGGCGGCGGCCGTGGCCACGGTCACGGGCTGCGGCGCGGGGCCCGTGGTGTTCCAGACCACGCTGGGCGCGGCGGTCATGCTGTGGTTCTGCACGGAGCTGATGAACTATGTGCTGGTGCTGCCGGTGCTGCTGACCATGCCCGCCTCGTGGCCGCAGCTGCGCGCGGCGCTGTCCCTGCGCGGCTCGCCCTGGCTGCGCTGGGGCCCGCTCGCCACCGTGGTGCTCAGCGAGATCAGCGCCTTCTGCGTCGGCGGCCCCGGGGCGATCGCCTTCGTGGTGCCGGCGCTGCTCTGGTGCGCCCTGACCTACAACGTGTTCTCGGTGGCGCTGCTGAGCATGCTCGTGTGCTTCTGGAAGACGCTGGAGATGGCGTCGGAGGCCTTCCTGTTCACGCCCGACCACCTGCCCTCGGTGTTCTCGTTCCGCATGGGCGTCACGCTGCTGTCCATCGGCCCGCTGGCCGCCGCGTGCGCGAGCGCCGCGCGCAACGAGGCGCTGCAGCGCCTGGACCGTGCGGTGAACGTGGACTTCCTCACCGGCGCCATGGCGCGGCGCGCCTTCCTGGGCGACGGCGAGCGGCTGCTGGCGCGGCTGGCGCACGACCGCCAGGGCGCCGCCGTGCTCATGATCGACATCGACCATTTCAAGAAGATCAACGACGGGCACGGCCATGCGGCGGGCGACGCCGTGCTGGCGGGCTTCGCGGCGGCCGTGGCGCGGTCGCTGCGGCCCGGCGACCTGTTCGGGCGCCTGGGCGGCGAGGAGTTCGCCGTGCTGCTGCCCCGGGTGGAGCCGGAGGACGCGCTCATCGTCGCCGCGCGGCTGCGCGAGGCCGTGCGCACCGTGGCCCATGCCCTGCCCGACGGCGGCCCGCCGCTGCAGGCCACGGCCAGCATCGGCATCGTGCACGCCGCGCCCGTGCCGGCCGGCGCCACGCTCGACGCGATGCTGCAGGCCGCCGACGCCCTGCTCTACCAGGCCAAGCGGCAGGGGCGGGATCGCATCGTGCCGGGCGCGTTCGAGTTGCCCGCCGCGCCCCTCCCACCCGTGCCGCAGGCGTAAGCCCTTTGGCTACGCCCCCCCGGGGGCCTGCGCGGTGGCGGGCGGCGGGGCTTCCCGCCCCTCCTGCGCCGTCGTGCCGCAGGCGTGGCAGAACCGCGCGAACGCGCTCTTGCGCGTGCTGCACCGGCCGCAGTGGTCGAACAGGCCGATGCCGCAGTGCGGGCAGAAGTCGATCTTCTCGTTCTTCAAGTCCACCGGGCGCTCGCACCCCGGGCACACGCCCTTGGCCAGGCGCGCCAGGGCCACGTCGTAGCTGAGCTCCTTGCGGCGCTCCTGGTCGGGCAGGGCCTCGGCCTGCTTCTGGCGCTCCAGGTAGCGGTTCAGGGCCACGATGGCGTAGCGCCCCACGAGCGCCGTGACGGCGATGCCCACCACGTAGCGCACGTAGCCGCCGTAGCTGGGCAGGTAAGGCACCAGCTCCACGAAGAACGCGAACAGCGCGAAGAAGATGAAGCCCCACACGAACGGCCAGTACGTGCCCTTGCGCTTCTTCACGAACAGCCAGCCCGCGATGGCCAGGAGCGGCAGCGTGAGCGCCAGGCGGTACAGGAACACGCGCAGCTCGACCTTGCGGCGCTCGGCCTCCAGCCGCACGTAGCCGTCGGCCTCCAGGTCGTTCAGCCGCTGCTGTGCGGCGGACGCGGCCTGGCGCGCGTCGAGCGCGGCCTGCTGCTGCGTCTCGACCGCCTGCTGGGTCTTGCGCTCGGCGAGCTTGAGCACGTCCAGCGCCTGCGTGCGGGCGATGACCTCGGGGTCCTGGTCGGCGCGCTGGGTGGCGCTGCGGGTGGAAAGCCAGTTGTTGAAGGTCTCGCGCGCGGACTGCGTCTCGCTGCGGGCCTTGCTGCGCTGCAGCTGGGCCTGCTCCAGGGCGGTCTGCGCGTCCTGCTCGGCCTGGCGGGACTGGCGGACGTCGGCGCGCAGCTTCTCGGCCACGGGCCGGTCCAGGAAATCGTCGACGCGCAGCGGCGTCTCCACCTTGGGCAGGTCGCCCACGATGGTGCCGCCCAGGCCGATCAGAAAGCCCGCGAACACGAACGCCACCAGCCACAGGCCGCGGCGGAACCATTTCTCGGACAGGCGCAGGGATTTGCTCATGACACTCCTCCTGGAGGAATACTATTCAATTGATAGCTGCCAGCGCTTGTCCATCAAGCGCTGGAGGCCATTTTGACTTAATTTTTCAGCGACAGCACCACGGGCGCCGACGCGAGCTGCGCGCGCGGCAGCCAGGCCAGCACCGAATCGACGGTGACGGTCTCGATGCGGTCCGAGAAGCGCTTCTCGTTCGGGTGGTCGTCGAACGCGATGTTGGCCGATCCCACGCGCCCGCCCATGCGCGTGAGCGGGCCGATGCGCAGCGTGGTGGGCTCGTAGCCCTTGAACTGCAGCCAGGCCTGCGCCTGCTCGCGCGTGCGCACGGTGGCGGGCTCCATGGCCACGGCCAGCGTCTCCAGCGCCCACTGGTTGGACTGCTGGTACTTGCGGCCCCAGGCGTAGCTGACCATGCTGTAGGGCGGGTGCTGCAGCGTCCTGGCGCGGCCCCGGTCCTGCAGCACGGCCAGCAGGCGCTGCTGCACCTCGGGCGCGGGCACGGCGTACGCGGCCTCGTAGCGCCACAGGTCGTCCAGGAAGAATTCGCCCAGGCCCTGGCGATACAGGTAGCCCACCGCCGTGCCGCACTCGTTGAGCTTGTGCACCACGCGCCAGGGGCCCTCGGCCGTCTTGTAGGCCCAGCCCAAGTGCGAGTAGCGCAGGCCGTATTTCGTCAGGTCCTGCCCGGCGCGGGCCAGCACCACCACCTGGGCGCCGGTCTTGGCGTGCTCGGCGTCCAGCGCCACGGAGGTCTGCTGGGCCAGGGCCATGCCGCGCTCTATGACCTGGGGCGGCGGTGGCTTGGCGGCCTCGCACGACCGGCCCGCGTGGGCCGGAGTGATCACCGCCACCACCACCATGGCTGCGCCCAGGCACTTCATCTTGGTCATGGTGCAGTCCCTTACAGGCGTTCGTTGTAGAGCAGCGCGCGGCCGATGGCGTTGGGAATGAAGGCAATCGCCTCGCCCGCCGCCGACAGCACGACACCCGTGCCGATCACGCTGCACGTGACCACCGTGCCCACGGCGTAGGCGGCCTTGCCCGCCACCTCCACGCTGACGCGGGCGCCGTCGGAGGCGCGCTCCAGCAGATAGACGGTGCCCACGGCGGAGGCCTCGACCGCCTTCACCGTCAGCGTGGCACCCGCCACGGACAGGGCCACGGGCACCGTGGCCACCGCACCCACCGCGCCGGACGCCACCGAGGCCGTGCCCACCACCGAGGCCACGGGCAGCAGCGACAGCGCGGCCGATACTTCGCTCTGCGCCCTGGCGGGCAGCGCCGCCATGGCGGCGCACAGCAGGCCGGCGGCCAGCAGGCAGCGGGCCAGGGTTTTGTTCAGGGTCTTGTTCATGGCGCTTTCTCCTTAATCAGATTCCATTGCTTCGCGTCGGCCCTTCAGGCGGGCTTCGAGCAAATCGGCCTCGTGGCGGTCGCGCAGCATCTTGGCCAGCGTGAACGCGGTGGTGATCAGGTACAGCCAGCTCACGCCCAGGAAGGCCTTGTAGGTCACGTTGATGTCCATGCCCAGCAGGCCCCAGCCCGTCAGGCCCATGGCCACGGCGAAACCGCCCCAGACCACGAGTTTCCACATGGGCGTGTCACTCGCGCCGCGCCGCGTGGCACCCTCGTTGTCCCGCACGAACTTGGCCAGCACGAAGGCCGCCGAGAGGCAGAACACGTAGCCCATCACCATGAACGCCTGCTCCAGCTGCGCACCCGGCAGCCAGGCCAGCCCCACGGCGCACAGGAAGACGGCGATGCCGAACGAAATCCAGACCTGGAGCTGCCAGGCGCGGGTGTCACGTTGAACGATGATGGGAGAGATGGACATACGGTTTGGGTGGCCCCTGCGGGCCGTTGTTGAACACGGAGCGCATGGTGCCGCGCCGCCAGGCCGGATGTCCGCGTCCAGGTACTGCAGTGGCGGCGGGCCGGCTCCCGGGTATCGCCACATGATACTTTTTCCCGTCCGAGCCGGGCACCTGGGCGACAACCCGGCACCCGCTTGTCTTCCACAATCGCGGCCATGAGCACAACCAACAAACCCTTCGACCTCGTCGTCCACGGCGCCACCGGCTTCACGGGCCGCCTCGTGGTGGAGTACCTGCTGCAGCGCTACCCCGCCGGCAGCGGCCTGCGCTGGGCCATGGGCGGGCGCAGCGCCGAGAAGCTCGCGGCCGTGCGCGATGAAGTCGGCGCGCCGACTGACACCCCGCTGGTCGTGACCGACAGCGCCGACCCGGCCAGCCTGCGGGCGCTGATGGCGCAGACCCGCCTGGTGCTGACCACCGTGGGGCCCTACCAGCTCTACGGCAGCGAACTCGTGGCCGCCTGCGCCGCCGCGGGCGTGGACTACGTGGACCTGTGCGGCGAGCCCGCCTGGATGCGCCAGATGATCGACGCGCACGAGGCCACGGCGCAGGCCAGCGGCGCGCGCATCGTGTTCTCGTGCGGCTTCGACTCCATTCCGTTCGACCTGGGCGTGTTCCTGCTGCAAAAGGAAATGCGGGCGCGCTTCGGCCACCCGGCCAGCCGCGTGCGCGGCCGGGTGCGCAAGATGAAAGGCACCTTCTCGGGCGGCACCGCCGCCAGCCTCAAGGCCACCATGGCGGCGGCCGCCACCAACCCGGCCGTGCTGGAGCTGCTGAAGAACCCGTTCTCGCTCACGCCCGGCTTCGAGGGGCCGCGCCAGCCCCCGGGCCACAAGCCCATGCTGGACGAGGCGCTGGGCCTGTGGGTGGCGCCGTTCGTGATGGCGGCCATCAACACGCGCAACGTGCACCGCTCCAACTTCCTGCTGCGGCACGCGTACGGCACCGACTTCGTCTATGACGAGATGCTCGTCACCGGCCCGGGCGAGAAGGGCGAGGCCCTGGCGAATGCGGTCGCCGGCGACAAGTCCATGGGGTCCGACAAGGGCCCCCAGCCCGGCGAAGGCCCCTCGCGCGAGGAGCGCGAGGCGGGCTTCTACGACGTGCTGTTCCTCGGCCAGGACGCCGAGGGCCACAGCCTGCGCGTGGGCGTGCAGGGCGACCGCGACCCGGGCTACGGCTCCACCTCCAAGATGATCACCGAGGCGGCCGTGTGCCTGCTGCAGGACGCCGCCGCCACGCCCGGCGGCATCTGGACGCCCGCCCCGGCCCTGGGCGACAAGCTGATCGCCCGGCTGCAGGCCCATGCGGGGCTGCGCTTCGCGGTGGAAGACTGAATCTGTCCGTTTCTGACCGAAACCCGGCCGTCGCGTAGCGGCCGGGCGGGCTGCTGGCGGCCGACAATGTCTGCCATGAACACCTCCCTGCGCCCCCGCGACCTCGCCCTGGCCCTGCTCGTCATCCTGGTCTGGGGGCTGAACTTCGCCGTCATCAAGGTGGGCGTGGCCGACTTGCCGCCGTTGCTGCTGGGCGCCTTGCGCTACCTGCTCGCGGCCTTCCCGGCGCTGCTGTTCGTCAAGCCGCCCAAGGTGCCGCTGCGCCTGTACCTGCTGTATGGCATGACCATGGCCGTGGGCCAGTTCGCACTGCTGTTCACGGCCATCCACATCGGCATGCCCTCGGGCCTGGCCTCGCTGGTGCTGCAGGCGCAGTCGTTCTTCACGCTGCTGCTGGCCGCCTGGTGGCTGCGCGAGCCCTGGCACGGCAACCAGGTCGCGGGCCTGGCGCTGGCCGCCGTGGGGCTGGTGCTGATCGGCAGCGCGCACGGCGCGGCCATGCCGCTGGCGGGCTTCGCGCTCACGGTGGCCGCCGCCGCGATGTGGGGCTGCGGCAATATCGTGACGCGCGCCGTGGGCCGCCACGGGCCCATGAACCAGTTCGCCTTCATCGTGTGGTCCAGCCTGGTGGCGCCGCTGCCCTTCGTGGGGCTGTCGCTGTGGCTCGACGGGCCGGCCACCGTGCTGGCGGCGGTGCAGCACCTGTCGCTGCGGTCCATGGCGGCCGTGGCCTATATCGCGTGGATCTCGACACTGCTGGGCTTCGGGCTGTGGACCTTCCTCATGTCACGCTACCCCGTCAACCGCGTGGCGCCGTTCACGCTGCTCGTGCCCCTGGTGGGGCTGACCACGGGCTGGCTGGTGTTCGGTGAGGCGCTGCAGCCGGTGCACTTCGCGGGCGCGGGGCTGCTGATGGCCGGCCTGCTCGTGAACGTGCTGGGCGGCCCGGCCTGGGCGGCACTCAAGGCCCGGCTGCGCCCTGCGGCGTGAGCGGCCCTCAGACCGCCAGCGGCAGTTCGGTGGTCGAAAGCACGTTGCGCAGCACCATGAAGGAACGCACCTGCCGCACGCCGGGCAGGTAGAGCAGCTGCTCGGCATGCAGGCGGTTGAAGCTGTCGCTGTCGCGCGTGCGGATGAGCATGAAGTAGTCGAACTCGCCCGTGACCACGTGGCACTCCATGCAGCCCGAGACCTTGGCCGCGGCCTTCTCGAAGGCCGCGAAGGACTCGGGCGTGGAGCGGTCGAGCACCACGCCGATCATCACCAGCATGCCCGCGCCCACGGCCCGGGGTTCGAGCAGCGCCACCACGCCCTTGATGAGCCCCAGCCGCCGGAGCCGCTCCACGCGGCGCAGGCAGGCGGGCGGACTCAGGTGCACCTTGCCGGCCAGGGCCACGTTGGACAGCGAGGCATCGCGCTGCAGCAGGCGCAGGATGGTCTTGTCGGTGCGGTCGAGCTCCGTGTTCTCCATATTTCCGATACGGAATTTTGTTGCGTTCATGGTTTGATTTTCATAATTTCATGGACTGATCATGATTTTTCAAGAATCTATTCTCCAAATATCAGACTGAATTCACAACCCTGTAAACCACGCGTTTTCCTACGATGGATGCACTTCGTCCACCACACAGGAAACCGCCATGAACCTGCAGAATTTCCCCCGCCACCCGCTTACCTTCGGACCTTCTCCGATCACGCCGCTGCCGCGCCTGTCGACGCATCTGGGCGGCAAGGTGCATCTGTACGCCAAGCGCGAGGACTGCAACTCGGGCCTGGCCTTCGGCGGCAACAAGACGCGCAAGCTCGAATACCTGATCCCCGAGGCGCTCGCGGGCGGCTACGACACGCTGGTGTCCATCGGCGGCATCCAGTCCAACCAGACGCGCCAGGTGGCCGCCGTGGCCGCGCACCTGGGCCTGAAGTGCGTGCTGGTGCAGGAGAACTGGGTCAACTACTCCGACGCGGTGTACGACCGCGTGGGCAACATCGAGATGAGCCGCATCCTGGGCGCCGACGTGCGGCTGGACGCGGCGGGCTTCGACATCGGCATCCGCCCGAGCTGGGAGCAGGCCATGGAGGACGTGCGCAAGGCGGGCGGCAAGCCCTTCCCGGTCCCGGCGGGCTGCTCCGAGCACCCCCTGGGCGGCCTGGGCTTCGTGGGCTTTGCCGAGGAGGTGCGCCAGCAGGAGAAGGAGCTGGGCCTCCAGTTCGACTACATCGTGGTGTGCTCGGTGACGGGCAGCACGCAGGCCGGCATGGTGGTGGGCTTCGCCGCCGACGGCCGGGCGCGCCGGGTGATCGGCATCGACGCATCGGCCAAGCCGGAGCAGACGCATGCCCAGATCCTGCGCATCGCGCAGAACACCGCGCAGCTGGTGGAGCTGGGCCAGGAAATCACCGCCGAGGACGTGGTGCTGGACACGCGCTACGGCGGCCCCGAGTACGGCCTGCCCAACGAGGGCACGCTCGAAGCCATCCGCCTGTGCGCGCGGCAGGAGGGCATGCTGACCGACCCGGTGTACGAGGGCAAGTCCATGCACGGCATGATCGACAAGGTGCGCCGGGGCGAATTCCCCGAAGGCTCCCGCGTGCTGTATGCGCACCTGGGAGGGGTGCCGGCGCTCAACGCCTACAGCTTTCTCTTTCGCAACGGCTGAACAGGAGCACTGGGCCCGGCTGGCCGGGCTCTCGGTCATCTAGTCCCATCAGGCCGCGAGCAGCTTCTGCACCTGCTCGCGCAGCAAGGTGGGCTGCACCTCGGCGGGCGCCACGGGGTGGCCCACGTTCAGCCCCACGCGGCTGAATATGCCGCGGCGGAAGGGGCGCACCATGGCGTTGCCCTGCTCCACGCGGCTGAAGTACGAGCCCCACAGGTTGGTCAGCGCCATGGGGATCACGGGGGCCATCACGCCATCGTCGCGCGCGCGGTCGATGATCTTCATGATGCCGCCCTTGAACTCCTGCAACTGCCCGTCGCGGGTGATGCCTCCTTCGGGGAAGATGGCGAGCAGGTCGCCCTCGCGCAGCACCTGCGCGGCGCGCGCGAAGGCGGCTTCATAGGTGGCGGGGTCTTCCTTGTAGGGCGCGATGGGGATGGCCTTGGCCAGCCGGAACAGCCAGCCCAGCACGGGCACGCGGAAGATGCGGTGGTCCATCACGAAGTAGATGGGCCGGGGGCTGGCGGCCATGAGCAGCACGGCATCGACGAAGCTCACGTGGTTGCACGCCAGGATGGCCGCGCCGGTGGAGGGCAGGTTCTCGTCGCCCTGCACCTTGAAGCGGTACACGAAGCGCGAGGACACCCAGGCCACGAAGCGCAGCAGATACTCAGGCACCAGCATGAAGATGTAGAACGCCACCACCGCATTCGCCAGGCCGGTGAACAGGAAGATCTGCGGCACGGTGAAGCCCGCCCCCAGCAGCGCGCCCGCGATGAGGCTGCTGGCGATCATGAACAGCGCGTTGAGGATGTTGTTGGCCGCGATGATGCGCGCGCGGTGCGTGGGCTGGCTGCGCATCTGGATCAGCGCGTACATGGGCACGCTGTACAGACCCGCGAAGAGCGACAGCAGCAGCAAATCGAGCATCACGCGCCAGTGCGCGCCCTGCGCGAGGAAGGCGCCGAGCGTCATGATCTCCGACGCCGGCAAACTGCGCGAGGCGAAGTACAGGTCGATGGAGAACACGCTCATGCCGATGGCGCCCAGCGGCACCAGGCCGATCTCCACGTGCCGGCGCGAGAGCACCTCGCACAGCAGCGAGCCGATGCCGATGCCCACCGAGAACACCACCAGCAGCAGCGACGCCACCTGCTCGTTGCCGTGCAGCACCTCCTTGGCCAGGCTGGGGAACTGGCTCAGGAACACCGCGCCGAAGAACCACATCCACGAGATGCCCAGCAGCGAGCGGAACACCACGATGTTGCCGTGCGCGAGCTTGAGGTTGCGCCAGGTCTCGGTGAAGGGGTTCCAGTTGATCGTGAGCCCCGGGTCAGTGGCCGGCACCGAGGGGATGAACTGCGCCACCGCCCGCCCGGCCAGCGCCGCCGCCACGCAGGCCACGGCCACCGTGGTGTGGCCGATGCCAGGGATGGCCACCAGCAGCCCGCCCGCCACGTTGCCCAGCAAAATGGCGACGAAGGTGCCCATCTCCACCATGCCGTTGCCGCCCGTCAGCTCGCGCTCGGTCAGCACCTGGGGCATGTAGGCGAACTTCACCGGCCCGAACAGCGTGGAGTGCACGCCCATCAGGAAGGTGCACAGCAGCAGGACGGGCACGTTGCCCGCGATGAAGCCGAAGGCCGCCACCAGCATGATGGCGATCTCCAGGTTCTTCACGAAGCGGATCATCTTCGTCTTGTCGTACTTGTCGGTGAGCTGCCCCGACGTGGCCGAGAACAGCAGGAACGGCAGGATGAACAGCGCCCCGATCACCAGCCCCGCCATGGCCGGCGGCAGCCACGACACGCTGAGCTGGTAGGTCACCATCACCGTGAAGGCGAACTTGAACAGGTTGTCGTTCGCGGCGCCCGAGAACTGCGTCCAGAAGAACGGCGCGAAGCGGCGCTGGCGCAGCAGGGCGAACTGGTTCGGGTCCTCGCCATGCGCTCCCTGCGCGGGGGATTCGATGTGATTCATGCATTTCTCCTCGTTGGCCATCGGGTTGGCTTTCGGATATGGCTCTTCGCGGCTGGCTCAGCCTGCCGCACCCACGGCGTGGGCGCCATTCTGCCCGCATGCGGCCACGCTGCGGCGCGGGCGCAGCGTGGCCAGCACCGGCCAGGCCGCGCAGGCCGCCAGCACGTGCTTGATGCTGTGGCCCGACAACCACTGCCCCGTGGCCTCGAACACCGCGTGGTCCGCCGCCTCGAAGAGCTTGGCCGCGCCATACAGCGCGATCACCGCGCCCAGGTTCAGCGCCAGCGCGCCCGCGCGCCGGGGCAGCGCGGCCAGCGCCAGCACCAGCACCAGCACCAGCACCAGCACCACCAGCATGCCGCCCAGCTGCACCACGGCCCAGGGCAGCAGGTTGCCGCCCAGCGCCCAGGCCCCCACGGCCAGCGGCCCGGCCAGCAGCACCGCGCCCGCCGCCGCCCAGCCTGCGCGTTCGCTCACGCGGCCATGGGCCGCCAGGCCCAGCAGGCCGGCGAAGGGCAGCACCATGCCCAGGCGGTCCCACACCAGGCCCGCGTCCTGCGGCTGCCAGTGGTACACGGCGGAGCCCATGGCCGTGCACAGCAGGCCCGCGAAGAACAGCGCGGCCAGGGCGCGTGACGTGGCGTCCACCGCCGACCGGCGCAGCCGTGCCAGGCCCCAGACGCCCACGATGGCGAACGGCAGGTTGCTCAGCACGTCCAGCGCGCAGGGAATGCCCGCCCAGCCGCGCTGGTCGGCAAAGGCGTGCTGGTGCGCGCTGGCGGGCAGCGCCGGGCCGAACACGGCCAGGGCCAGCAGCGCGGCGGCGCCCAGCAGCAGGGCTGCCTCGGCGCGGGAAGGTGGTGAATGGCGCATGTCGGACGGCTCCAGGGGTTGCGATGCGGCGCAGTGTGGGCAGCGCGCGCCCCGCCGTCCGCAAAAAGTCGCTCGGAGCGCCACCCAAGCCACTTTCAGTACCGATAATCGATACCCATGAGCACCACAGCCGACCTCGTAGCCGCCCTCAAGAAGGAACTCAAGACCGCACAGATGACCTACGCGGACCTCGCGCAGGCCCTGGGCATGGCCGAGTCCAGCGTCAAGCGCATGCTGGCCAAGGGCGACATGCCGCTGTCGCGCATCGACGCCATCTGCCGTGCGCTGGCGCTCGACTTCGCCGACCTCGCGCGGCGCGTGGCCGACAGCCAGCCTCTGCTCAAGGAGCTGAGCCTGGAGCAGGAAAAGGCCGTGCTGGCCGACAAGAAGCTCACGCTCATGGCCATCTGCGTGCTGAGCCAGTGGACGCTGGAGCAGATCACCTCCACCTACCGGCTCACCGAGGCCGAGGGCATCAAGTACCTCGCACAGCTCGACCGCATCGGCATCATCGAGTTGCGCCCGCTGAACCGCTACCGCTTGAAGCTCGCCAAGACCTTCCGCTGGCGCCCGCACGGGCCGGTAATGAACTTCTTCCGCGAGCACGCGCTGCTCGACTACTTCGCGGGCGGCTTCGACGGCCCCGGCGAAGGCGTGCTGCTGGTGCACGGCACCATCAGCCGCGCGCTGGCGCCCGCCTTCATGGAGCGCATGCAGCGCGTGGCCCAGGACTTCGCCCAGCAGCACCTGGCCGACCAGAAGCTGCCCGCGCGCGAGCTGGAAGGCTACACGCTGCTGCTGGCGCTGCGCAGCTGGGAGTTCGAGGTGTTCACGGGCATGCGGCGCTGACGGCGGACTGCCAGCAACTCCTGATTCGATAGCTGCCAGCGCTTTTCCATCAAGCGCTGGAGGCCAAAAACACCATATATCACGACAAGGGGCTCTTGACGCCGTAAACAGAAATTACTATTGTATAAATACAAATTTCATTTAATTTAAAGATAGTAAATTGAAAACCACCCGCCAGCAGCAAGACGCCACCCGCCGCCAGATCGTGGCCAGCGCGGTGGAGCTCATGACCCGCCAGGGCTTCGACGGCACGACGATGAAGGACATCGCGCGCGCCGCCGGCATTGGCGACGCCACGATCTACAAGTACTTCCCCACCAAGGACCGCATCGTGCTCGGCTACCTGGACCAGGTGGCGCATGCCGCGCTGGCCGACACCCTGCAGACGCCCGGCTTCACCGGCTACGGCCTGCAGGAAAAGCTGCAGCGCCTGACCGACGCCGTGCTGGAGCGCCTGCTGGCCGACCGCGAGTTCGTGGCCCAGGTGCGCAGCCTGGCGCGGCGCTCGCCGCTGTCGATGCTGGCCGAACCCCTGGCGGCCCGCCAGAACCTGCGCGAGGCCGTCACCAGCTTCCTGGAGGCGGCCGAGGCCAGCGGCGAGATCGAGCCCTGCGATTTCAAGGGCCTGGCGGGCAGCCTCTACACCGACTACCTGGCCGGCGTGGTGACCTACTGGCTGGCCGACACCTCGGACGAATTCGCCGACACCGCGCAGCTGGTGGACCTGTCGCTCGGGGTGCTGGTGCAGGCCCTGCGCAGCGGGCTGGTCAACCGCGTGCTGCAGCTGGGCGGCTTCGTGCTGCGCAGCCAGATGGCGCGCATGGCCCAGCACGGCAGCGGCCTGCTGGGCATGCTGCAGCTGGCGCGCCAGACGCTGGGCAGCGCGCCGCCCCCACCTGCCGCCCCACCCGCGGCGACCACACCGCGCAAGCCCCGCACGAAGAAGAGCACGCCATGAGCCGCAGCCCCCACGTCCGCGCTACGGGAGTGCCGCCCGGCACCGCCATCCACGCCGCCCTGCCCGGCGCCCAGTTCTTCGACGCCTACGAGGTGGCCGACCGCCACCCCGCGCGCTCGGCCCTGCAGTCCTGGCTGGACGTGGCGGCGCGCACGCCGCTGTGGACGCGGGCGCTCATGGCCGTGCGCAACAAGGCCGTGCGGCTGGTGGGCCTGAAGGACCTGAGCCAGCTCCACGACGGCCACCCGATCGCCAGCGGCCGGTCGCTGCGCGAAGCCGGCAGCTACCGCGTGGGCGACCGGGTGGGCATCTTCCGCATCCGCCACCTGAGCGACGCCGAGGTGGTGATGGGCCAGGACGACAAGCACCTGGACGTGCAGGTGTCGATCTGCAAGCGCAGCGGAAACGGAGCCCCGCCCACCGTGGTGCTCAGCACCGTGGTGCACATCCACAACGCGCTGGGCCATGCGTACATGGCGGTGGTGGCGCCGTTCCACCGCCGCATCGCGCGCGGCACGGCGCAGCGCCTGGCGGAACATGGGCAAGGCTGAGGCGCCGCGCACCGGCAAGCTCGCCCGCGGCGCCATCACCGGCCTGGCGGCGGCGCGCATCGGCATCGCCGAGCTGGGGCACCGCACGCGCACGCCGTCCGCGCAGGCGCGGGCCGAGCACGAGGCCGCCCTGGGCCGCATCCTCTTCGGCGCGCTGGGCCAGCTGCGCGGCACGGCCCTCAAGGTCTCGCAGATGCTCAGCATGCACCCCGGCCTGCTGCCCGAGGGCATGCGGCGCGAGCTGGCGCGCGCCCAGCACCAGGCGCTGCCGCTCAACCGCGCGCTGGTGGGGCGGGTGTTCCGCCAGGCCTTCGGGCAGGAGCCCGAGGCCCTGTTCTCCGCCTTCGAATTCCCCGCCGTGGCGGCGGCCAGCCTGGGCCAGGTGCACCGTGCGCAGCTGGCCGGCCACGGCACGGTGGCGGTCAAGGTGCAGTACCCCGGCATCGGCGCCACCATCGCCAGCGACATGCAGCTGCTGCGCACCACCCTCCGGGCGCTGGCGCACACCGACCTGCCCCTGCCGGCCGAGGCCGTGCTCGACGGCGTGATGGACGAGATCGAATCCACCCTGCGGCGCGAAGTGGACTACCTGCAGGAGGCCGAGGAACTGCGCTGGTTCGCGCGGCACGCCGCCTGGCCCGGCGTGGTGATCGCGCAGCCCGTGGCCTCGCACACGCGCGCGCAGGTGCTCACGCAGCAGTACCTGCCCGGCCTGCACCTGGACGCATGGCTCGCCACGCAGCCCACGCAGGCGCAGCGCGACCAGGCCGGCCAGCGCCTGTGGGACTGGACGCTGCACTGCATCTTCGCGCTGGGCCGCGTGCATGCCGACCCGCACCCGGGCAACTTCCTCTTCCTGCCCCAGGGGGACGGCTGCCACGTGGGCGTGCTGGACTTCGGCTGCACCCGCGCGCTGTCGCCCGCCTTCACCGCCGGCGTCGCGCAGGCCTGGTCCGCGCTGCTGCGGCCCGCGTCCCCCACGCGCGACCTGCAGGTGCTGCAGGCCTACCAGGCGCTGGGGCTGGCCCACGCCAGCCTGGACGCGCAGGCGTTCAGCGCCACCATCCTGCCCGCGCTCGCCGCCATGCAGGCGTGGCAGATCGAGCCCTTCACCGCCGAGGTCTTCGACTTCGGCGCCAAGCAGCCGCCGCCCTGGCCCGCCGCCGCGCACCAGCGCGCCGTGGGCCGTCACCTGGCGCGGGTGCCGCCCGAGATGCCGTGCTTCGAGCGCATGTGGATGGGCCTCATGCACCTGCTCACCCGCATGGGAGCGCAGGTGCGCACCCACAACCGCTGGGTCCAGGGCCCGGCAGAAAGCAAACCATCATGAACCCTCTCTTCGTACTGGCCGCCGGCGTGCTGGCCCTGGTGGGCCTGGCCCATTCGGTGCTGGGCGAGCTGCTCATCTTCCGCGCGCTGCGCACCCGGGGCGTCGTGCCCACCGCCGGCCGGCCCGTGCTGCGCGAACCGCAGGTGCGCATCCTGTGGTGCACCTGGCACCTCGTCACCGTGCTGGGCTGGGCCCTGGGCGCCCTGCTCTGGCGCCTGGGCACGGCCCCTGCCGATGCGGCGCTGGGGGCCTGGGTGGCCGACGTGGCGGGAATGGCCACGCTCGCCAGCGGGCTGCTCGTGCTCTACGCCACGGCCGGCCGGCACCCCGCCTGGGTGCCCCTGCTGGGCGTGGCGGCCCTGGTGTGGTGGCGCTGAAGGAAGACGGGGCGTGAGAAAAATCACGCTTTCCGCGCCGCGCAGCGTCCGAGAAACACAACTTCACAACACTTCGCAATTCGCCTACACCGCCTTGACGGCGGATGCGCACCATGAAGGTTCCGGTTCCGCAAGGAATCTTTTCTGAGGAGATCATCATGGCCCGCAATGCACTCGCCGCAGTCGTTTCCATCGCCCTGCTGTCGCTGGGCGCCGCCACGTCGGCGCAGGCGCAGACCAGCGCCACCGTCGTCATCCAGTCGGGACAGCCCCAGTACCACGGCGCCGCGCCGGTACGGGTGCAGTACGGCCCGCCGCCCCCGCCCCGCCACGAAGCCGTGCCCCGCCCGCGCCGCGGCCAAGCGTGGGTGCCCGGCCACTGGGAATGGCGCGGCCACCGCCACGTGTGGGTGCAGGGCTACTGGGTGAAGGCCCGCCCCGGCTACCACTACCGCGAACCCCGCTGGGTGGACAACGGCGGCCGCTGGGAAATGCGCCCCGGCGGCTGGGACCGCGACGGCGACGGCGTGCCGGACCGCTACGACAGCCGCCCGAACAACCCGCATCGCCGCTGACGCCAGGCGGAACATAAGCATCCGTCGCGCCCCATAAGGGCGCGGCGGCGCCCCGGCCGGGCGACAATGGCCGCCGCAGGAGAGCAGGCGGCCCAGAAGGCCGCTGCACCGAAGGCGCAAACTCCCATACACGCTCAGGTTCCGTACTGCACCATCACACACAGCCGTCTGGAGAGCCGCCGCAGCCATGCGGCGCACCGAAGGAGCAAGCCCCGCGCCGAGTGGCACGGGGTGAATCTCTCAGGTACCAAGGACAGGGGGAGCGGCAGCAGCTATTGAATCAATAGCTGCTGGCGCTTGCCTGGCAGGCGCTAGACCCCAAAAAGGCTTGTAAAAATGCGCGTGATCGTTCTCGGCGCCGGCTTGCTCGGCGTGACCTCGGCCTACTTCCTCCAACAGCTCGGCCACGAAGTGACCGTCATCGACCGCCAGGCCACGCCCGGCGCGGAAACCAGCTTCGCCAACGGCGGGCAGATCTCGGTGAGCCATGCCGAGCCCTGGGCCAACCCCAGCGCGCCGCTCAAGGTGCTGCAGTGGCTGGGCAAGGAGGATGCGCCCCTCTTGTTCCGCCTGCGCGCCGACATGCGCCAGTGGCTCTGGGGCCTTTCGTTCCTGCGCAACTGCACGCCGGCGCGCACGCGCCACAACATCGAGCAGATCGTGAGCCTGGGCACCTACAGCCGCGAGACGCTGCAGCAGCTGCGCGCGGCCACCGGCCTGCAGTACGACCAGCGCACGCAGGGCATCCTGCACTTCTATACGAACCAGAAGGAATTCGACGGCGCCCTGGCCCCCGCCGAGCAGATGCGCGCCTTGGGCTGCGAGCGCCAGGTGATCAGCGCCGACGAGGCCGTGCGCATCGAGCCCGCGCTGGCCCACATCCGCCCGCAGCTCGCGGGCGCCACCTTCACGGCCGAGGACGAATCGGGCGACGCCAACCAGTTCACGCGCGAACTGGCGCGGCTGTGCGAAGCGGCGGGCGTGCAGTTCCGCCTGGGCCACCACATCACGGCGCTGCGCGAAGCGGGCGGCAGCATCGACCACGTGGAGGTGACCAATGCCGAGGGCCGCTTCGAGCGCGTGCGCGGCGATGCCTTCGTGCTGGCCATGGGCTCTTTCAGCCCGCTGCTGGCGCAGCCGCTGGGCATCCGCCTGCCGATCTACCCGGCCAAGGGCTACTCGGTCACGCTGCCGGTGAAGGACGCCGCGCTGGCGCACCAGGTGAGCCTGACGGACGACGAGTTCAAGCTCGTGTTCTCGCGCTACACCAGCGCGCAGGGCGACCGCCTGCGCATCGCCGGCACGGCGGAGCTGAACGGCTACGACCGCCACCTGAACACCGTGCGCTGCGAGGCCATCGTGCGCCGCGTGGAACAGCTCTTCCCCGGCGCGGGCGACACCACGCAGGCGCAGTTCTGGACCGGCCTGCGCCCCGCCACGCCGAGCAACGTGCCGCTGATCGGCAAGACGAAGGTGGGCAACTTGTTCCTCAACACCGGCCACGGCACGCTGGGCTGGACGCACGCCTGCGGCTCGGGCAAGTCCATCGCGCGCATCGTGAGCGGGCTGGCGCCGGAGCTGGATTTCGACTTCACCGGCCTGCCGCGCGGCGGCGCGCCTGCGCTGCTGAGCGCGCAGGGCGCGCGCTGATGCTCATTATTTGATAGCTGCCAGCGCTTTCCCCATAAGCGCTGGAGGCCAAAATCACTCCAGACTTCCAGGCACGGGGAAAAGCCTTCTTACAATGTTTGCTATCTCAACACCCAAGGGCGCGCCGGCGCCCTTCGTATGGAAATAGCAATACTGTTCGCCCTCATCCTTCTCAACGGCCTGTTCGCGATGTCCGAGATCGCCCTGGTCACGGCCCGCAAGGCCCGGCTGCAGAAGCTGATCGATGAGGGCGATAGCGGCGCTGCCGCTGCCGTGAAGCTGGGCGAGGACCCCACGCGCTTCCTGTCCACCATCCAGATCGGCATCACGTCGATCGGCGTGCTCAACGGCATCGTGGGCGAGGCTGCGCTCGCCGCGCCGCTGGCCGGCTGGCTCGCGTCGCTGGGCGTGCCGATGCAGTACGGCAGCTACGCGGCCACGGGGCTGGTGGTGGTGCTCATCACCTACTTCTCCATCGTGGTCGGCGAGCTGGTGCCCAAGCGCATCGGCCAGTCCTACCCCGAGACCTTCGCCCGCCTGGTGGCACGGCCCATCAACCTGCTGGCGCTGGCGACGAAGCCCTTCGTGCTGCTGCTGTCCACCTCCACGCGCACGCTGCTGCGCCTGCTGGGCGTGAAGGAAACGAGCGGCAGCCCCGTGACCGAGGAAGAGATCCACGCCATGCTGGTGGAGGGCACGACGGCCGGCGTGATCGAGTCGCACGAGCACACCATGGTGCGCAACGTGTTCCGCCTGGACGACCGCCAGATCGGCTCGCTGATGCTGCCGCGCGGCGACGTGGTGTGCCTGGACGTGGACGCGCCGTTCGAGGAGAACCTGCAGCGCATCGAGGAGTCGGACCACGCGCGCTTTCCCGTGGTGCGCGGCGGCATGGACAACATCCTGGGCGTGGTCAACGCGCGCCAGTGGCTGTCGCGCACGCTGCGCGACCGCAGCCAGGGGCTGGACGGGCAGACGCTGGAGCCGGCGCTGTACGTGCCCGAGACCATCACCGGCATGGAGTTGCTGGACAACTTCCGCCTGCAGGACGTGCACATGGCCTTCGTCATCGACGAGTACGGCGAGGTGCAGGGCATCGTGACGCTGCAGGACCTGATCGAGGCCATCACCGGCGAGTTCCAGCCGCGCGACCCCGAAACCTCCTGGGCGCTGCAGCGCGAGGACGGCAGCTGGCTGCTGGACGGCCACATCCCCGTGCCCGAGCTCAAGGACCGCCTGGGCCTCGCCACCGTGCCCGAGGAGGAGCGCGGCCGCTACCACACGCTCAGCGGCATGGTGATGCTGCTCACCGGGCGCCTGCCCTCGGTGACGGACAAGGTGCGCTGGGAGGGCTGGAAGTTCGAGGTGGTGGACATGGACGGCAAGACCATCGACAAGATCCTGGCCACCCGCCTCACCGAAGAGGAAATGGCCGAGGAAGGCCCGGCCGGCTGACGATCAATCGTCGGCGACGAACACCGTCAACACGCCGGTGTAGCCGTACAGGTGGTGGTGCGCGATCTCGCCGCCCGCGAAGAAGCCCGCCAGCGGCACGTCGCCCAGGGCATGGCGCACGATCTGCAGCTCGGCGCTCGGCCCCCCGAAATGCGGCCCGCCCCGGCCGGAGCAGCTCACGTAGATGGCGCCGCAGATGCGCCTTTCGCGCTGCGCGAGCGCTGGCGGCGCGCCGCCGGCCAGCTCCACCTCCTCGGGCGCCAGCTCTTCCCGGATCTCGGCGCAGATGCGCATGAGGTCGGCGCGCGCGGCGGCCACGTTGCGCTGGCAGAACGCCAGATGCATGCCCGCTTCCACGCGGTCGGCCAGGGCCACGCCGCGCCGCGCGCCGTCGAGCCCCACGATGTGGCGCACGCGCGTGTCGGTGCCGAAGTGGCCCGTGCGGCGCTGGCCCTGGGGCTGCTCGCCCGCGTTGACCAGCCCGGCCAGCGTGGCGCGCACCTTGCGCAGGGCGGGCTGCGGGTCGCCGTCCAGCGTCACGTCGAGCGTGTCGAGCAGCACGTCCAGCGCGGGCTCGCCGTCCAGCGCCAACACCACGTTCTCCTGCGCGGCCGTGATGGCGCGCAACGGCCCCACGGGCTGGCAGCCCTGGGTGACGCGCGACACCAGCGCCACGCCGGCGCCGAACGCCACGCCCGAGAGCCCGCCGTCGAACACGCCCGTGGCATGGCCCTGCCCCGCGATGTTGCCGTTGCCGCCCACCGCGAACTGCACACTGGCGCCCCGGCTGGCGGTGAGCCCACCGAAGAGGTAGCCGGTTTCGGTGCGCGCCGCCATCTCCGCCACCAGCTCGGCCAGCTCGGGCGTGTGGCCGTCGGCATGCACCAGGGCCGTGTGCGCGGCAAAGCCGCTGCCGGCCGCGTGCGGCGGGTGCGTGGGCAGGGGCGCCACACCGGAGAACACGCGGTACTGGTCGGCCGGCACGTCCAGCAGCAGGACCGACAGCGCGGGCTCGTCGAAGTATTCGGCGTTGTTGGCCGCCACGCCCACGCCCACGGTGCCGCTCCAGTCGGTCACCTCGGGCAGTTCGCCGCTGAGGTAGTCGAGCAGCGCCCGCGCCTCGTCGGCGTAGTGGTCGGTGATGTAGAGCAGGCCCAGCGTGGGCGCGGCGGCGTAGTCCGGCAGCGCCATCTGGGCGCGCAGCTGCGCCAGCACCAGCGCGGCGGCCATGCGCCACTGCGGGTGCGTGGCATGGCCGGAGGGGAAGCGCTTCATTCCGCCATCAGCCTGCCCGCTTGCGCGCGGGGGCTGTCGCTTTCTTCTTGGCCACTGTCTTGGCCGCCGGCTTGCGGGTGGTGGCGGCTTTCTTGGCGGGGGCGGCGGACTTGGCCGGGGCGGCCGCGGCACGCTTGCCGCCGCCCATGCCCTTGGCCGCCAGCTGGCTGGCCATGCCGGTGGCCGTCTTGAAGGCTTCCTTGGCCAGGCCCGTGGCCATGTTCTTGGTGGTGTCGATGGCGGTCTGCCGCGCCGCATCCTTCATGGCGTTGGCGGCGATCTGCTGGAACTGGCTGGTGAGCGCGCCCCACCACTGCATCGGGTCCACCACGGCGGGCTCGGCGGCCTTGGATTTGGAGGCTTTGGCTTTCGGGGCCTTGGCGGGCGCCGGGGCGCTGTCCTCCGCCTGCGCCGCCTCGCCCTCCTCTGCGTCAGCGGCGGCCCGGCCCGTCATGCGGGCGGCGGCACCGGCCACGGCTCCGGCCGCGCCGCTCACGGTGTCGGCCGCCTTCTGCACGCCGCTCATCACGGTGTCGGCGGTCTTGAGCTTGAAGGCGTTGGCCACGTCGCCCATGCTGAAGTTCATGCCCTTGAGCGTGGCCAGCGTCATCTTCTGCACCTCCAGCGCCTGGATGGTGGCGGCCAGCGCACGCGAGTTCTGCTCCAGCCAGAACTGCACGGCCTTGAGTTCCTCGATGCGCTTTTCGAGCTCTTCCACGCTGATCGTGGGCGCCACCCAGTTCGAGAGGTTGGGCAACTGCGGAATGCTGCTGGACGCGCCCTTGGCAAGGCTTTGCAGGAAGTCGAATCCGGGGACGAATTTGCCGAAACCGAAGTTGGATGTGTCGCTCATGGCCGCTCCGCAAGAGGTGGGGTCTGTGGTGGGGCACAGCTTACTCCAATGCCTGCAGGGCGGCCCTGCGGTTTTTCCGGGGGGTCAGTGCTTGTGACCGTGACCGTGCGCGGCATCGCTGCCGCCGGCGCCGGGCGCGGCGGTGCCCACGGGCAAGGTGAGGTCGAGGCGGCTCTCTGCCCCCCGAGCGTCCTGGAACACCAGCGTGAGCGGCACCGTGCTGTCCTTGGGCAGGGGGGCCTTGAGGTCCAGCAGCATCACGTGGTAGCCGCCAGGCTTGAGCTCCACCGTCTTGCCGGCAGGCAGCTCCAGCGCGGGCACGGCGCGCATCTTCATGATGTCGCCCTCCATCTTCATCTCGTGCACTTCGGCGAGGCCGGCGGCGGGGGATTCGGCGCGCACCAGGCGCGCGCCCTGGGGCGCGGTGAGGCGCATGAACGCGCCCGTGGCCTTCTGGCCCGGCACGCTGGCGCGGGCCCAGGCGCCTTCGACCTGGACGGCGGCGGTCTGCGCGAAGGCCGTGGCGCTGGCGGCCAGCGCGGCCAGGAGAGCGGTGGTGCAAAGCAGTTTTTTCATGAGAACGCCTTTCATTGGGTTAATGGTCAAATCGGCCTCCAGCGCTTATGCAGCAAGCGCTGGCAGCTATGCTTTCAAGAGTATTTCAAAGGTCCACCTTCAGCTCGGCCATGTAGGTGCGCTGCGGGTAGGGGTGGAAGTTCCAGAACCGGTAGTTGTTCAGATTGTCGATGCCGACGGCCGCGCTGACCTGGCGGCTGAACTGGTAGCGCACGCGCACGTCGGTGGTGAAGTAGCGGCTCGCGCCCTGGTAGGCGAAGCCGTTCCCGTCGCTGTTGTCCAGGGTGCTGTACTGGTTGCCGCTGTAGCGCGCGCCGAAGGTGTACGACCATTTGTCGCCCTGCCGGTACGTGGCCACGGCGCTCGCGCGCCATTCGGGGATGCGCGGCTGCCACTTGCCCACGCTGGCGGGGAACTTGTCGTTGCGGGTGATCTTCGAGTCGGTCCAGGTCAGGCTGCCGCCCAGGTCCAGTCCACGTCCCCACCAGCCTGTGCCTACATTGGCGGCCTGGTACGACAGCTCGATGCCGTGGGTGCGGATGGCGTCCACGTTCTGTACGTTGGTGACGTTGGGGGTCACGAGCACGTTGGTCTGCGAATACAGCGCATCCCGCGTGCGCTCGAAGAACGCGGTGAGGCGCAGCAGGCCATTGTCGAGATCGCGCTCGGCCGTCAGCTCGGTGGTCCAGCTCTTTTCGGGCTTCAGGTTCGGGTCGTTGTTGACCAGCGTGCCGCTGCCGTTGATGCCGCCCTGGTAAAGCTCGGACACCGTGGGCATGCGCACCGCGCGGCCGATGCTGGCCTTGAGCACCCACCGCTCGCTGGCCTGGTACGCCACGGCGGCCTTGGGCGAGAGGTAGGTCTCGCTGCGCTCCGGGTGGGCCGCCACGGTGCTGGCGTTGGCCGTTTGGCCGTTGCGGGCGCTCCAGTGCTCGGCGCGGGCGCCGAGCACGGCCTTCCAGCGCGGTGCGATCCGCCAGGTGTCCTGCGCCCACAGGCCGACGAGCTGCGTATCGCCCTGGAAGGCCTGGGTGCGGGCGCCCGCGCTGCCGTTGATCCAGTCGGTGGTGGCGTTCTCGGCGCTGCGCAGCTGGTAGCTGTCGCGCTGCAGGCCGAAGTCGATGACGTGCGCGCTGCCCTCCGGCCGCCAGGTGCCCTTGGCGGCCAGCGTGCTCCAGCCCGTGCCCCGGCCATCGACGACGCGGCCCGCGCCGCCGTCCAGCGCGCCGGGCAGGGCCACGGTGGCGGCGCGCAGCGTGTCGCGGTGGTAGTCGTAGCGGCTCGCGGACAGCTCCCAGTCGAACACGCCCCGGGTGTGGCTCTTGACCGAGAGGCCGTGCATGAAGTGCGTGAGGTCTTCGTTGGAGACGTTGAAGTCCGTGGGTGCCAGCGTGTACGCGCGGCCGCCGATGTTGACGGTGCCGCTGGTCACCGCGTTGCCGCCGGCGTCGCGCAGGTAGCTCGCGGGCCGGCCCTGGGAGTCGTTGCGCCACCAGCCAAAGGTGTAGGCCGCGCGCACCGTGGGCGTGAGGTCGTAGGCCAGCTTGGCCTTGATGTGGTCCTGCCGCGTGTGGTACTGCGTGGCCGTGCCCAGCAGGTACCAGTCCTGGTTGCTGCGGTTGGGCGCCAGCACCGCGCCCGTGACCGGCGTGCCCGCGCTGCTCGGCGTGCCAGCGGAAACCAGGCGCGTGGGGAAGGTGAGGGGCTGGCCCTCGCTGTCGGTCTGGCTGAAGTTCAGGAACCACGACCAGTCGCCCTGCTTGTTGCCCACCGAGGCGCTGACCTGCCTGCCGCCATAGCTGGCGTGGGTGTTGTACAGGTCGAAGGGCTGGTGCTGCACGCTGACCTTGCCATGGGCCTCGAACTGCGTGGGCATGCGCGTCACGTAGTCCACCACCGCGCCCACCGAGTTGCCGGCGTAGGCGGCGGAGAACGGGCCGTAGAGCACGTCCACGCGCTCGATCTCCTCGGGCGTGACCAGCATCCAGCGCGGCGCGTTGGTGGGGCCGTTGCCCAGGTAGTTGGACAGCAGGATGCCGTCCGCGAACACCATGGACCGCGCCGGGTTGCCCGTGCCCGAGGCGCGCGTGGACAGCACCGCGTGGTTGTAGTCGCCGATGTAGCGCTTGCGCACCAGCAGGCTGGGCAGGTACTTGAGCGCGTCCTCGCTGTCGGTGGCGTTGATCGCATGCTCGATCTGCTCGCGCGTCACGCCCTCGATGGTGGTGGGGATCTGCGTGGGCAGCGAGGTAGGCTGGCCGCCGGTGATGGTGACCACGCCCAGCTCCTTCACCGGGCCATCGGCGGGTTGCTGCTGCGGTTGTTGTTGCGCCTGGGCGGGAAGACTGAACGGAAGGACGAAGGGAAAGGCGGTGGCCAAGGCCAGCGCCATGCGGCTCTTGCGCATGGGAACTCCTGAAATAAAAGCCAAATGGGCCGCCAGCGCTTGATGGGCAAGCGCCAGCAGCTATCGAAGCAATAGCAGATCAGGAGAGTGCGGGCGGCCCGCGCGGCGGCAGCGGCGCGGCCGTGCGCGCAGCGATGTGCGCGGCGGGAATCGGGCGCAGCGCGTGCGCCAGGGGGTGGACCACCGCCACGTCGGCCTGCGGGGCCGGCGGCGGAGCGCCCACGTGCGCGCACAGGGGGCAGTCCAGCGTATGGCTGGGCACCTCCTGGGCGCCGTCGTCGGTCTTGACGAGGAGCTTGATGGCGCCCGAGCCCGAGCAGATCAGCTCCATGGACTGCGGGTTCACCAGCGGCGACGCCACGGCCACCCCGAGCGACAGCACGAACCACGCCAGCACGAGGCGGGCGAGCCAGCGAAGGCTGCGGAGGGCTTGCAGGGGGGTGGACATGACCACGCGATTGTAGGCGGCGGGCCGTGCGAACCCTTGACCGGGGTCATCTGCGTGACGCGCGCGGCCCCATCGTACGCCTACGATGGGCTCTTTTCCCCTACCCACAACGGAGACGACACCATGCTGACACTCTGCGGCTTCTCGGCCAGCAACTACTACAACAAGGTCAAGCTCGCCCTGCTGGAGAAAGGCCTGCCGTTCACCGAGGAGCTGGCCTGGATCGGCGAGACCGACCGCGTCGCCACGCCGCTGGGCAAGGTGCCCTACCTGCGCACGCCCCAGGGGCCACTGTGCGAATCGGCCGTGATCGCCGACTACATTGAGCAGGCCCATCCCGAGCCCGCGCTGATCCCGGCCGACCCGTTCCAGGCCGCCAAGGTGCGCGAGATCATCACCTTCCTGGAACTGCACCTGGAACTGGTGGCGCGCAACCTGTACCCGCGGGCCTTCTTCGGCGGCACCGTGAGCGAGTCGGCGCGCGAGAAGATCGGCGCGCAGCTGCAGAAGAACATCGCCGCCTTCGGCCAGTTGGCGAAGTTCAGCCCCTACGTGGCGGGCGACAGCTTCACTCAGGCGGACTGCGCCGCCATCGTGCACCTGCCGCTGGTGAGTTCCGCCACCAAGATCGTCTACGGCCGCGACTACCTGGCCGACCTGCCGGTGCGCGACTACCTGGCGCGCATGGCCGAGCGCCCGCAGGTGCAGCGCGTGAACGCGGACCGCAAGGCCAACACGGCCGAGATGCTGGCGCGCCCGCCCAAGCGCTGAAGACGGCAGGGGCTGCGCTATCCTCGGCGCCATGCGCAGCCTCTTTCACCTCGCCTTCCACGTCACCGACCTCGACGCCGCGCGCCGCTTCTACGGCGGCGTGCTGGGTTGCCGGGAAGGCCGCAGCACCGACACCTGGGTGGACTTCGACTTCTTCGGCCACCAGATCTCCCTGCACCTGGGCACGCCGTTCAGCAGCGCCCGCACCGGCCACGTGGGCGACCACCTGGTGCCCATGCCGCACTTCGGCGCCATCCTGGAGCTGCCCGACTGGCATGCGCTGGCTGGCCGGCTGAAGGCGGCGGGCACGGCCTTCGTGCTCGAACCCCAGGTGCGCTTCGAAGGCCAGCCGGGCGAGCAGTGGACGATGTTCTTCCACGATCCGAGCGGCAACCCCATCGAGATCAAGGGATTCCGTTCGCTGGATGAGGTTTACGCCGCGTGAGCGCCGCGCCGGGCCGCCCCAAGCAAGCTCGCTCCCGCTTGGCGGGACAGGCCGCAGGCCGAAGGGTGCACCAGTGAGCTACACCTTCGCCTCGGCGACCATCCTGCTCCTGCTGATCACCGATCCGCTGGGCAACATCCCCATCTTCGCCAACGCCCTGCGCGGCGTGGCGCCCGAGCGGCGCACGCGGGTGATCCTGCGCGAGGTGCTGATCGCCTTCGCGCTGCTGCTGGTGTTCCTGTTCTTCGGCGCGCAGTTCCTGCGGGTCATGAACCTGAGCGACCTGTCGCTGCAGATCGCGGGCGCGGTCGTGCTGTTCCTGATCGCGCTGCGCATGATCTTTCCGTCCTCAGCGCCGCCCCTGGCCGAGCCGCCTGGCGAGCCGCTCATCGTCCCGCTCGCCATCCCGGCGCTGGCGGGGCCGTCGGCCATGGCCACCGTGATGCTGCTGGTGGCGCAGGCGCCCGAGCGGCGGCTCGAATGGGTGGCCGCCCTGTGCGTGACCATGGCCGTGTGCGCCGTCGTGCTGCTGCTGGCCGAGCGCATCCAGCGCCTGGTGGGCGAGCGCGTCGTCATGGCCTTCGAAAGGCTCATGGGGCTGATCCTGGTCGCCATCTCCGTGGAGATGCTGATCCGCGGGATCAAGCAGCTGGCGCAGCAGCTGTAGCGCTGCCGGCCAGCGCCGTGCTCAGCGGCGCTGCAGCACCGGAATCGTGCCCAGCGCGAACACCGAGTTGGGCACGCCGACCCGCGCCATCAGCGGGCGGGGCTTGGTGCTCAGCCTGGGGCGCAGTGCAGCGGCGGCGACAGGCGGCGGAGCCTCTTCCGTGGCCGCCACGCCCTTTTCGAGCTGCTGGGCCACGAGGTCCTGCAGGCTCACCGACTGCAGGTACTCCATGACCCGCGCATTGAAGGTGGACCACAGCTCGCCTGTCATCGACTTCACCTGCGCGGCCTGGCCGGGGCCCAGGTTCTGCAGGTCGTCGGCCTTGAGGTTTTCCACCGCCAGGATGATCTCGGCCACCGAGATCTGCTCCGCGCGCCGGGCCAGGGTGTAGCCGCCGCCGGGGCCGCGCGTGCTGTCCACCAGCCCCGCGCGGCGCAGCGCGCTGAACAGCTGCTCCAGGTACGACAGCGACGTGCCCTGGCGCGCGCTGATCGTGGACAGCGCCACCGGCCGCATCTTCTGGCGCAGCGCAAGGTCGGTCATGGCCGACACCGCCAGTTGTCCTCGGGTCGTGATTCGCATCGTTGCTACTCCTTGTGAACGTGGTTTGCGACATCCAGACCGGCCGGGATCGGCACGGAATGGTCCCAAGCGTTCAATGTAGAGACTTTGACACTTCGCGTATATTCGTTTTATTAGTTTGAAAGCTGCGGCTTTTTCGAAGCATTGGAAGTACCATGAACTTCAAGCACCTGCGTTACTTCTGGACGGTGGCCAAGGCGGGCGGCGTGGTGCGCGCCGGCGAGCAGCTGCACACCACGCCCCAGACCTTGTCGGGGCAGATCAAGCAACTGGAAGAGTGGCTGGGCCACGACCTGCTCAGGAAGCGCGGACGCGGGCTGGAGCTCACCAGCGAAGGGCGCGTGGCCCTAGGCTACGCGGAGCAGATCTTCGCGCTCGGGGACGAGCTGGAAAAATCCATCCGGCTGTCGCGCGGCCAGACCCGGCCCCTAGAGTTCCGGGTAGGAGTGGCCGATTCCATCGCCAAGTCCGTGGCCTACCACCTGCTGGAGCCCGCCCTGGGCATGCCGCAGCAGGTACACATGACCTGCCAGGAGGGCAAGTTCCCCGAACTGATCGCGCAGCTCAGCCTCCACAAGCTGGACCTGGTGCTGGCCGACGAGCCCGTGTCCCGGAAGATCGGCGTGAAGGCCTTCAACCACCCGCTGGGCACCAGCGGCATGAGTTTTTGCTGCACGCCCGCGCTGCGCGCGGAACTGCAGGGCGATTTTCCCCAGTGCCTGCAGGGCGCGCCCATGCTGATCCAGGGCCCCATGTCCTCGGTGCGCCAGCAGCTCGACCACTGGTTCAACAAGCACCAGCTGCAGCCGCGCCTGGTCGGCGAGTTCGACGACAGCGCGCTCATGAACGCCTTCGGTCGCCAGGGCCGGGGCGTGTTCACCTCCCCGACCGTGCTGGATGAGGAGACCACGGCCCAGTTCGGCGTGGAAGTGATCGGGCGGTCCACCGAGCTGGTCGAAGAGTTCTTCGCGATCTCGGTGGAGCGCCGCATCACCCACCCCTGCGTGGTGGCGATTACCAAGGCCGCCAAGGCGGAGCTGTTTGCAGGCTGACCGGAAGCGGAAGCAGTGCAAAAACAAAAACGCCCACTGAAAAGTGGGCGTTTCGATGTTTTGGTTGCGCGAGAAGGATTTGAACCTCCGACCTTTGGGTTATGAGCCCAACGAGCTACCAGACTGCTCCATCGCGCGGTAAGAAATAAATTATACCCTATTATTCAGCGGCTGCCGAATTATTTTCGGTTTCGGCGGCGCGATCCACCAGTTCAACCAGGGCCATGGGGGCATTGTCGCCCACACGGAAACCCATCTTCAGGATGCGGGTGTAGCCGCCAGGACGCACCTTGAAGCGGGGGCCCAGGTCGTTGAACAGCTTGGTCACGCTGTCGCGGTCGCGCAGGCGGTT